>Ga0115007_10001773_pt1 | contig 13737 bp, 10 predicted proteins | sample ArcOceMetagenome_2_FD_87166 | JGI IMG/M metagenome (GOLD analysis project Ga0115007, IMG submission 87166) | Marine eukaryotic phytoplankton communities from Arctic Ocean - Arctic Ocean ARC135M Metagenome | ecosystem: Environmental > Aquatic > Marine > Oceanic | place: Arctic Ocean | collected... | reverse complement strand
ACAAATTTTGGGGAAACGACAAAGGCCACTTCAACCGGGAGAACTCGTTGCGATGCATCACGGTGGTGGTGGTGGTGGTAATGATGAGGATGATGGTGGTGGATATCCTCGACAGAGAGGCCACCATAATGATCACCAACGTCAACATCAGAATCAGAATCAGTACCAGAATCATCAGCATCAGCATCAGCATCAGCATCGCTACAACGGACAAAATTCTCAACCTCCTTCTCACGGAGATGATAACAACCATCGCCATCACACATTCAGTCAAAAGGGAAACAATCACAATGGTCCATATTCATCACGAACGCAGGAGCAGTTACTGCCACGACAGCACCTGAATAATAATAATCAACAGCAGCATCATCAGCAACAACAACAACAACAACAAGCCACGTCTCACGGACAATTATCAGCAGGTAGAACGCAAGAATATTTGAATTCTTGTCCACCACCACCACCATCGGACGAAAGCTCTTTCACAGTACCAACACATCAGCCGCCGTCGTCGTCACGACCTTTTCGAAACCAACCACCTCAAAACTATTCCACCAACGAGGGAAATCGAAGTAGAAGAAGAAGCAACAATAACAATAATAACGGTGGGGGTTTTGCTGGAAATGAATTCGATGCTGCAAGTTTTTATGGTTTAGATGATGATGAAGAAGAAGAAGATGACGATGAAACTAATATTATCGTATCACAGCCATTATTAGATTATTCATCAAACAATCTGGTTATTGCTGAAACGAATAATAATAAACAAAAGCAAAACGATGGTGCTGACGAAAATAATGAAAATAATAATAATAATCAAATGACTAGAAGAAGATACAACCAGGGAGATAATAATAGTTACGATGATAAAGATGAACCACAAGAGCAAGATCAAAATCAGCACCATCGACGACAGCAGCAGAAGCAACAACAACAACAAACAAACGAATATGAACATGTACAACAGCAGGGGCAACGGGAAGAGGAGAAAGTAGAATCCTATCGAGATGGTGGTCATCGTAAAATGAATGTAGATGTAGATGTAGATGTAGATGAAGATGAAGTTGTAAATGATGACGAACCGGATGAAAACGACGTGATCGACGACGGAGATAATGCACCATCATGGTTTCGGTTGATGGACGTCACCAATCCTGTTGGTGACAATAGTACTTCATCCTCCTCGTTATCTGGAAATCGACTCTTAGCTCTCTTTGGAGCCGTACCGCCACCGTCTCCAGAGATTTCTGTCAATTCTGAAAATAATAACAACAATTGCAATAACAATAACGATAGCAGTAGTCGCATTGACAGAAACAAAAACAACAGCAACATCGATGGAAACGAAAATGACAAAAAAAAATCGGTACTGATATGTGCTGGTGACGAAAACGAGGATGCTGCTGCTGCTGCTGCTGCTGCTGCTGTAACCTGTGATAGCAACAAGCACAGCAATAATGACGGCGAGCATGAAAAAACGAATGACAATAATAAGAAATTGACGTCGGATCAGCCTAATGAAACCAACAATTACAGTAACGATAAAGAGGAGGAAGGGATGAGCAGTGGGTTTTACTTGGCTCCCGCTTCAACATCTTCGGAAGAATCTAGCGACGACGATGATGATGATGGTGATGAATAAAAATCTCTAATAATATGCAGTTTTATTTTCTTTAGCTAAGTTGTGTCTAAAAACCTCATCATAATAAATAATTGTCTAGTAGGTGTGAGTATGTTATTCGAAAGATGATATCGATGCTTACCAGTCCGGTTCTTCAATACGAAAACCCCATTTTCGATATACATATTTTTTTAAAACGTTTCTGAAGAGGACGTTGTACTATAATATAGATCCCATCATATTGAATAGTTATCCAAATCCATCACTGTCGTCGCTGGCATCGTCGAAGTCATCGAGATCAACTAATCCCAGAATAGGATCGTCGACCACTCCCACGTCTTCCTTTCCCTCCTGCTCCACAGCAGAACTGGCGAGAGGCTGATTCATTTCTTGCATCAAACGGACTAACCGATCCCAATCACTTCTTAAAACAATGAACATCAGAGCGGATGATGCAGTTGCGTAACCCACTACCAACGAACCACAAACGGCGTTTAAGTCCAAATCGAAGACATAAATGGAAATTAATGCACAAGGCATGGTAACCAACCATCTCGAGAAGAAAATTACTAAAGTTGCTAATCGAAATCGTCCTTGCGAACCTACCAGGGACCAAACGATCTGAGAAAAGGCCATTGTGACATTGGCAAATCCGATAAGGACAATTGTATTGTTCATGAGATTTTGAATAGTGGGATCGGTTGTAAAAAGGACGGCCAAATACTGCCCTGTTATAAAAAGGGCTGACGTGACCAACACTGCCTGAGTGATAGCCATATATATCACACCATAGCACAGATTTTTTGCGCGTTCAGTGGCACCAACGGATAGAAGACTTGCTACTTGATTCGCTGCCGCCTCACCAATTCCTTCGGTAAAAGACTCAAATAAATCCCAAAAGGCCCCCAACAAAGCCCACGTTGCAACTTTAAAAGAAGAAAGAAAGAATATACGTTAGCAATATTATTGGCTATTGTGAAGACCAGAGTCGAGACTACTTTTCGCAAGCAACACATACCTTCAGCAGGCCCTAAATGACGGATAAATAGCGTTAAAATCTCCCATTCGCCGTATTCTAATATTGTACCAAGTAATAATGGACCTGCAGCCTTCAGTAAATGCCAAATCCCCACCTTATTTTGGACTAACGCTATATTTTGTATAAGTCCCCGACGAAAAGGCTTCATCCACCCTCTAGCTACTGGGTAAGTAATCTTCGCCACCGCAGATGCAATATTGATTAACGCTGTTGTAAAATAAAAACCAGATTAGACCGAGTTTATACCATAGCAAGCAACATTCAATGCAGTACACATCATTAAAATACACACACACACACACACACACACACACACAATTTACCTTGTATTCCACCCACACTATTCAAAGATGCATTGTCGAATAAGACCAGAACGCATGCAATAGCAATCACCTGCATAGCTGCTGCAACCAGATCAATCACGGATTCAAAGTGTTCATGACCACAAATGTGGAAGACAACAGTTAATGTACGACTGAGTGCTTGTACCATGTATGCGAATACTACAATGTGTGTATATTCGTATGCAAGTTCAGAGATCATGGTTGAATCTACCAACCACATCACGAAGGGTTTCATAAAAATTGCCCAAACTGAGAGAAGGGGGAGAGTCAAGACAAGTTGCAAGATGACAGCTAATTGGATGTATTGGCCCGCTAAAAAGTTAGCCTTGGCGCTGTCATTAGATTCTTTAGTATGGGGAACATAATCCATGGATGCTTGCACAAATGATGATAGAGAATCGATTATAGCGCCCGATAGCTCTTCGCAGGTGAGCCGTACAAATAGACCGACCAACAAGAATGCTTCAAAATTAGACCAAAGAAACAGAAAAAAGTGAGAAGCTTTCTAAAAACAAAACAAAACAAAACAGAACAAAACAAAACATAAAATTGGCCCAAAACGACTTGTCACTTCGTTGACTTTATTAACAACATACCAATCATGGATTCCGTCCCAAGACATCGCGAGATGAATGCTATCGTGATGAGGCGAAATAGAGCTTCAGAACTAGCGCCAAGTGCGAGGGGTATAGACGCTCGAAGTATATTTTTTTTATTCTGATCAGGTACGGCTAACGCTAATAAGCCCTCTAGTGGAGCAGAACAACAACCCACTTGAGTGTTAAATTCGCCACCACCATCCTCCTGATTACTATACTGTGGCTCTGTATTCCAATACTTTTCATCGGTCTCAATAAAAACATTTCCCTTTCCTGGATCTTTTGCATCAGGAGCATCATCGGGAGATATATCATCTACTATTGAAGACATTGCTGACCGTTCACTAGCAGCTATCGACCTTGAACCGTTACGATTCGTCTTTCGTTGTGAATAACGTCGCTGTTGCTGTTGCTTTTCAAGTGCCGCCAGACGGTGCATTGCGAGAAAATGTTGCTGTTGTTGCATTTGAAACTGTTGTTGCTGCTGAAGTTGCTCAAGCTGGTACTTTTTCATCATTGAAATATCGATTTGAATTTTTGGTTGAGAATGTAGTTGATGATATTGCTCACTGAGGATAGAACTTGCTACATCACTCATACCAAAATAGCTCTGTCTTAGTTGTTGTGTTTGTGGGGGACGACTTCGTCCTCCTTTTATAATACTATTACTATTGCTGCTACTGACAGCGCTGGCTTTTTTTTGTCCTGGTGATGATTCAACTTTTTTCTTACTGCCTATGATGGAAGGAGGGTTATTTTTACTGCTATTCACAATGACATTTGATATGACATCTACTCGTCCGATTGGTCTTCGATTCTTCCATCGTCGGCCTCCTACATCTAACACGCGTTTAGAAAAACCTTTGTTGGATGGGTTGTTTGAATTTTGATGGATTTTACTAGTAGTAGCGGCGCTCGGAGCTACGCTGCTACTAGAAGTTTCGATTGGTTGCTTAGAATTATCACCACCATTTACTTGCTGTTGTAGCACTCTTTGTTGGTCTTGACTTATTCTAGTTGTGTTGTGAAATTGTTGCGGGATTCCTCCAGCCGAAGATCGTAGGATATGATTCTGAAAATCTGGATCTCGATCAGGATAACTGTGATCAAGTTCTCGCAGAACCGCACTACGTAGTGCGGTACTTTTACGACTACGGCTACGGCTACTTATTCTTTTGGAATCTTTTGCAGTAATATCATTTTTAGTGCCGATGGAAGAAGAAGAACTCGAGCGTTTTTGACCACCACCACCTCCATTACTAATTCTGTCATCGCAATTTTTTGTTTTTTGATCGCCATCGTTGCTTATAATAACATCATCTTCCTGTTTAGAAGGAAGTTTGTTGTCATCTTTTGAAGTGTCATCTTTTGAAGACCGATGTATAGATTCTTGGCGTTGTTCGTCCAACTCTTTCAATTTCTTTTCTTCCTGATTACGGCTCCATGACACTAATGGTGCAATGATAAGAAATGCAATAAAAGTATAAACCAATACGAAGGTATAAAATCCCAGTCCTGGCTCATTTGATTTGGTTTGATATCCAGCAAACGGTTCAACATCAAGACTTTCAATCTGGTAATACGACGTGCTATTACCAGTGTCTTCCATAATATTTAAATATTGACTATGTTTTTCGATGATAAAAAAGAAAAAGAAAATTCTTCTACTTTTAACTGCGACAGGCCAGGGGGTATGATATTAGAGAGTTGGGGAAAGCAGGAAGTGTCGTCGGTCCAAGAACAATAGGGGACGGGTAATATGAAAGATGTAAAGTTAATGGCCTTTTCATGTATGTTCAAAGTTCAAAGTTCAAAGTGGTGTACACGTTACGTTCTGCGCACTATAGCACGCTCCTTTTTAATTCCCACGATTCACAAGAGTAACGCGTTTTTTTTTCTTCTTTTTCCGCGCAAAATCCTCCCTTCAACTATAATAGTACTACTAAATATTTTCCAGTATCCATAGTACAATGGAACCTACCACCAGCAGTGCACATTGATGAAAATATAAAGAATACGGACATAATAAAAATAATAAAATACTAACAACATAAACGCAGACCCCGAAATAGTTATGGATAAATCTATCGCTACCGCTACCCCTACCGAGGAGTCTAATGTATCTTTTGATTTTTTCCCAACGACGGTAGTAGCAGCGAAAGAAACAGATGCGGTTGACATTGCTGAAATAGAAATAGAAACAAAATCAGAATCAGAGTCACCGCCACCTATCGATGAAAAGGCGAATATTTTGGTGGAAACTACGGAAGATACGCAAAGAGCCACTGATGATACCATAGATGCGAATAACAACAACAACAAAAATAACAATAACCATAACAATGAAATTGATGATACTATTCTGAACAACGACGCGGCAACAGATACAGATACTGAACGAAGTAAGGATCAGGAAAATGAAAATGAAAATTGTGTGAACGAAGAAACAAAAGTCGTAACAACAGCTGAAGCAGCATCTACCACCAATAACGATACAATAACAAACGATGAGGATGAAAATGAAAATGAAAATGAGGAAGAGGAGAAAGAGGAAATAGTAGAGATGCGGCGGTCAGCTAAGGAAACGATTGCTTCACCTTCTTCTTCATCAACAACATCATCAACATCGTCTCCCAAAAAAGGAATATGGTTTCCTTCCAAGAACAAAACCAACAACAGCAACAAAGATTATTCTTCTACTATAGCAGCAAAATCAGCTCCTAAATTACATTCCCAGGATGAACAACAAAAACAACAACAGCGACATCATCATCATCATCATCATCAACATCATCAACAACAACAACAACAAAATTCTACGTTGATACTTTCGTTGCCTATTGATTCTTTGCATAGTATAGCATCCTTCCTTACACCCATTGAATGGACAAACTTTGGTTTAGGGAATAAAGGAACAAATAAAATTTGTAGAGAAATTTTCCGTAGGGTACGAATGCATGGATTTCGATGTGCAACAGAGGTAATCACTGCTTGGGTAAGTTTAAGTTTGCCTCATTATGCAATGCAATGCAATGCAGTACATGCCCCCATGCTGAATATATATATACCTAATATGGAAGTAGTTATTTCTAGTTCCATACCTTTTCGGTGTTCTTTGTTTTGGTTTTGAAAGGGCTGTCGTTATGCGTTATGCTTAATTTAATTATCACTATCACTGTAGTAGGCTAAATTGCCGCTTTCCTCTTACACTTTTTTCCCCTTTTTCATTCCTCGATTTTTTTCGTTTTCTTCTTATTATTATTATTATTATTATTATCATCATCATTATTACTATTATTATTATTATTATTATGATAGAAACTTGGACAGCACGCTGATTCCAAAGAGCTTTGTGCATTATATGTCAGCGCAGGTGTTCCTATCTATCCACATTCCTTGGGTCACTCGTACCATACATTGATTTGGAGACTAGCGATTGAAGCGAAGCATATACAAGAACAGCAGCAAACCATTAATGAATCTTCTTCCAACACTACTAATTCGGGAACATCAACCTCGGCCACATCGGATACAGCATCCGAAATCACTTACCGTCAAACTACTACTCTTAGAGCAACAGCAACAGAAAATTCTAGCAATAATGTCCGAAGTAGACTTCGTCAGTTGGATCCATTTTACAGTGAACGTGATGACTCGAGGATGAGAGAAGAATTACGTTCAGGATCAGGTGCAGGTGGCCTCACTTATTTGGAAGAAAAAGCATTATACAATATTAATGGTAAAGAGAATGAATCAGAAATAGATGGAATATCCAGAACGAATCGGAGACGAATGTCGATTGATTGGAGAGCAATAATGCATCCTGTTCCGAGAGGGTTACCACATGCACAAGGACTACAGCGCGTTCCACGTATTCCACCTAACAATCCTCACAACATAGATGGCGGAAGACCTCTTACTTGGTGGAATCCTTTGACAGGAACGGGTCGAGATAATGTCCCCCCTCGTCGTCAAGTGACACGTTCGAATTCATTTTCCGGCAATCGATATAGGACGCCAAATGTACATTTAAAAATCCATCGTCATTTACTCGATCAACATCTCTTAGGTCGACCTGGAGTTAATGACGGTGATGGGTTGATGACTACACCAGCTGTTAATCTTTCAGCCGATTTCTTCCATCCCTTTTTTTCATTTCGCTCTTCTAATACTGAAACTATCCGATACCAAAACAGTACTTGTACTCATAGTTCATCAGGTAACAATGCGGCTGCTTCCAATATCTTATTGCCAGCATATAATCAAACTCATCCTCCCACAACAGTGACAGTGCCACCAGTAGGTATTGACGACAATACCACTGGTTCCGCCACCGCAACTACCCTAACCAACGCCCATTCGAATAATAATAGTAATAATAATGACGAAAACCTTGAAGAACTCGGCGTGGCACGACGTGCCGAATCCGGAATGTTGGTATCAACGGACGATTCTGATAGCGATGTAGAGGCAGAAATTGTCTTTCCGCGTCCTAACTTATTGGAACCTACCCGTCTTATTAACTTGAACGAGATATTGGCAGCTGAAGCAGCTATACAACCACCTGCCATGGCCCCACCAGTTCCTATGACGACTACCTCGGGTCCAAGAGCATCGTCTACAACAATGCACTCGGGTGGTCAGGGTATCGTTATTCATAATAATATCTTGTCTAACATAGACCTAGATGTATACAGTGCTTCTTCCAGCGGCGTCAAATCCAACGACAAAAATGCGACGGGAGAGGAATTGATCAATTACTTAAAGGCACGCTTCGCGGTCTACCAACGTTATTTGGATAGACATTTTTCGAACAATGATAGTGATAACTTTGACGAATGCATCATGGATTTATGGGACGAGTTCTTTCCACAGACTGCCAATATCCAGTATTACGACAAGCATACAGCTGTGCCAAGAATATCTCGTCTAGATAAGTTTTTGACGAAGCCTTGTCCTAAGGCAATAGGTATTGTCCAATGCGAGATCGAAAGGGTCAAGTTAGGCTCGAAAAAGAAAGGTGTCAACATGAAGGGACGTTTCTTTCCAACGTATGAATACCGCTTGTTTATTCGACATCGTCCTTCTGACCCAACTAGTGATACTGATGCCAACAACAAAAAGAAAGTTCGACGTGATACTGTGTTAATGATGGCCAAGAACCGTGGTCGCAAACACACGGAGAATGCAGGGCAGACACATAGCATTACTTCAGCCAAAAAGGGATCCAACAATTACTATCTGCATTTGCCACAGCAAGATGATTTGGATCTACATTATAAGAGTGTAAATGTATTAGAAGATATTCCACAATCTGCCCAGAACGGGACCGGAACACGGATCACCACATCAGAATTTTCTGGGCTGCTTGGTCGTCTTCAAAGCAACTTTGTTGGAACAGAGTTCCAAATTTTTACGCCCCGACCGGCAATGCTGAAGACAAAGGTGCTGGTAGCAAAATCGATCGATGTTCGTCAAAGTAGTAGTGTCGGGGCTTCTTCCGACGAGGACATGCTTTACGAAAGTGGTCCACCCAATGAAATCGATCCTTCTGCTACTGCGCGTCGACGAAGTCGTTTTAGACGGCTTTCTCTGCGAGGAAGAAGCAGTAATAATGTTGATAAGCATACGATCGTAGTAAGCGAGCCTTCCGAGAATGTTCGATCTCATTCAACTTCTTTGACCTTGCGGCAGTCACGCTCAGGTGATGCAGCACCGGGGAGGAAAGCACGTCCTAATCGGAGAGTAAGCGCTGCTGAAGCATTTGAGTCGCAACATTATCAAGTCGAAAAAACTCAGCCTACTTTTTACGAAGAAGAAGATGGAGCTATTACATATACAGCTAACTTGCTTGGCAGCCGACCAAGAATCATGGACGTTTGTATCCCGAAGGTTAATCCGGATGGAGCAGGTATGGAGTGGAAACGATATCTGGAAAAGTGTAAAGAGCACGATCCCAGCAATTCTGCCGATCGTTTGTTAAATCATCTAAAACAATTACAGCAAAATGGTGAGATAGACGAACACGGAAGGCTGATAAACCCAGCTAACAATAATGGAGAGGTACTTGGTACCGACGAAACCGAATATTCCCCTCCGGGCGACTTTGGACTTTTAGCCTTGCAAAATAGACCCCCATGGTGGAATATAGAACTTGGCTCTTTTGTCTTGAATTTTGGAGGGCGTGTGAGTGTTGCGTCAGTTAAAAATTTCCAGCTGTGTGATCGAAGTGATCAAGACTATATCATGCTACAATTTGGTCGGATCGAAGGACGTCATTCCTTTACAATGGATTTTCAACATCCATTGACGGCAGTGCAGGCCTTCGCAATTGCTATATCATCATTACAGTCTAAGATATCTTTTGGATGAGAACACGAAACAATATTTTCCATAGATAAAAATAAAGTTATTTTATTTTAATTTGCATCATTACTGTATAATCTTTTTATTTAATTATTCTATTTCGAGACATGAAGGATGGCTTCTTTTCTTTGTATTTCAATCAAGCGATACGAGCTTGACACCGTAAGCTTCATACATATCCCCCAATTAAATTAACCAAGCACTTCTGCAAAAAACGACTTGAATAATTCGTGATTATCAACCATTGATTTCACTGCATCAAAGGCTTGTTGTTGTTGATTAGATCCTGGTCCAAGTAGACCTTCTTCACCAGTTTCTGATGATGTAACAAATCCATATTTTTCTGACATAATGGAAGTTTTCCAGCAAATGATTAGTTCTACTAGAACTCTAATTACTCATAAAAAAATTCATCCATTTATATCTAGTCTTCAAAGGATCATTCGATTCCTGGACATCCCCAACTTTTAGCACAGCTTTTCCTGGTCTTTTAAATCTATGTATGTCATTTTTTTCTTTTGCTGGTACGTTGTGAGACATCGGAAGTGTACTCATACTGGTCCCACTTGTAAGCTTTAGTTGGGTGCGCTCGTTTGAAGGAAATCACTACTTGAAGAACCACCAGAAGCAATCATAAACGAGTTCAAATGTGCTGGGCCTACACACCGAAGCAGGTTCCCAGCTCAATCTAGCCCAATTGCAACATATTTCCCCCGTAATGGATCCAGTTTCCTATTATGAATGAGATGTGCAATGAGTGCAGGAAGAGTATCCACCAGGATCTTATAGACTAGAATTGTGGTGGAGCTGGATTCATCCAACATAGCAATCATTTCTTCTTTCGACTGTTTCTCCTGAGAGTCGAACTTGGCCATTGCCATTATCGCTGCTTTCTTTGCCGCTACTGCTGCCCTTTCCTTATTAGCCATTGCTTTCTTCGTTGCTGCTGCTAACCTTGCCACAGCTTCCTCGGCCTTCCTTATTGCCCTTGTCACAGCTTCTTTGGCCACTTCCTTTTTTGCCACTCCGCAGCTTCCTTGGCTGCTTCCTTCTTTACCGCTGCTACCTTTTCCTTATTAGCCATTGCTTTCTTCGTCGCTGCTGCTAACCTTGCCAATGCATTCGTCCCCCCTTTTTCGAGACATCACCACCGTAACCGTCATCATTCCACCCTGTCTTCTTTGATTTACAAACCACTGGTCAAGTTGTTTCTTATCCATGCCTGTTTCTCTCGTTGAGTAGGGTACGGATAACCTGAATGTTCTGGTGATAATATCCATGTTGTTAGGATAGCCTTATTCTTAGCTGTCATTGCTGTTTTCTTTGCTGCCCTTTCCTTATTAGCCATTGCAGTTTTTAATTCAGTTGTTGCTGCTGCTACTGTTGTTGTTGATAATGAATTACCGTTGTTGTTGTCCTCGTCTTTGTTATTATTATTATTATTATTATTATTATTATTGTTGTTATTAGTATTAATATTATGATTGAGGATGTAGTCGAGTGCATCCTCAAAAACACCTTCCGCTAGTTCTAATGCTTGTATGTTTAATTCGTCACCTTTAAATTTATCTAACACATTGATTATAGTTTTATTTTTATCAAATCTATGTCGTTTTTACGACTTTTTATATCTCAGTAGTCGGCACTGATCGAACAGTGCAGCTAATCCATACCATTTTGCTTTTGCAATTGATTGCTATATTTATACATGGGACCACGAATTCTTTTTGATTCCCGAAGTTGATAAGTAGTAGTAGTAGTAGTATTGTTGCTGTTGTTGTTATTATTATTTGAAGTACTGGTAGTTATGGATGTTGATGTTGTTCTTGTTGAACCGGAATGACGACGATGGCCTATTGCCTATTGCCTATTGCCTCCTCTACTTGACGAGATTCCATCCTACAGTATCAATATCAATATCAATATCAATATCGCTGGGTTAGTGGAATAAAATAATATTGTATTACAATACCAAAAATAATAATAATAATGATAACAGATAGTGATAATAATAATGGCAACTTACTGGTATTTTTGAAGCTATCAATAATGTTTTGATTAATCCTTTGTTGTTTTACTGCTCATTCTATAATAACGACGGTGGTGGTCTCTTTGGGAACAACAAGATATTAGCTACTGTAGCTAGCTAAGGTAGCTGTTTACCTCGTTTCACAGGGCCATTCTGAAATAAAAAGAGTTCAAACCTCATTTTTGATGATTCCATTTTGGCGCGCAGATATTCAGTCAAACAGGTCAGCCAAGAAAGTAAAAATCAACATCATTGTGAAAAATAAATGCACATCATGGTGTGCAAGTACGTCTTCTTGTATGGTATTCGTCGTTGGTCATGGTAGGATATTCATGTACTGTACTGTACTGTACTGTACTGTACTGTACATTCACATCATGTATGTACTGTAATGGTCGATGACGAGAGCAGTTCGAACATCATGCCAGCAACGACGTCCTACTGCTGATATAAAATATGCTGCTGTGAAAGATCACTTTTGAACCTAGCGAGATTGTCGAGTAACTCTGAAGAGAGTTACACCTCCAGGTGCCATGTCAAATGATATTCATCTTAAAACATAATCATAGTTTATATCGATAGACCTATTATTCATAGTAATAATAATGTGTATAATACTGCTGTATGATTTTGTCCACTGGCTTGTTTACACGCCTTTACACAAAGTGAGAGTGACTCAACGGTCAATCCCGTGGGAGTTCCACGTGATAAACACATGCTAAAGATGAAACCATTGCGCGAAAATTTGGATTTTGGCAAAAGAGGGTAGAACAAAATCATCGATGATCGATCATCTGATATCTGATTATTATTCCGATAAGAACAGGACGTTGTCACCATGATCGCCCTCCGACGATCCAAGCGCCCTAAATATCCTTTGCAAACTCGTGTTAGAAAGATATTAGTAAGTTTCTGATGATGTATCCTTTTTATTTCGAGTATAGTTTCAAATTGTAATGCGAGTTATTAGACGCTGCTGAACGTTTGCAAGTAGCCGACGTGGACTAACGTTTTATCGTTTGAATTTGCTTAGGCGGAATGCGAAAAACAAGACAACAATTTTTGTCTTCCTCCATTTATTTTGGGCCGTTTGGTAGAATTCTGCTTTGATGACGAAGACAGCACGAAGATATCCTACAAAATTGAATGGGAAAATCGAAAAAAGAGGAAGAGCGAGAACAGTTATAATTGCGATCCTGGGGAATCACCATCATTGTCGCTAGAATCGGCGACATCTATTACACCTACAACATGTGATATGAATAGCATCGAACAATGGACGGAATCAAAAGTTGCCAATGGAATTGTGCTTGATCAAAGGATGGGCCTCAAGGTCGCAAAAAAGTTTGATACGGGTAATTTTATTGGACAAGTTGTAGATGTTTACGCAGATAATGATGGAGAATTTTTCTCTCATATTGTATACGAAGATGGAGATTCCGAGGATTTCAACGAACAAGAACTACAAAAGGGACAAGACGTCTACTACAAAATTCAACAAAAGCAACGTAAAAGAAAGTTGTCTTATACAACGAAAGGTGCATCTAACTCGACCAAAGCTAATAAAAGTAACCACATACTTACTCCTAGTAAGGTCCTCGTAACAAGTAGTAATGGTGGAAGCATAAGTTCTTCGTTTGAAGCTCTATATGATAAATCAATACCCATCCACACGCTCATTTTAGGAACTCATCCTGCAAAAAAATCACTGAGAGAAGGCAAATATTTTTCTAATCCTT
>Ga0115007_10001771_pt1 | contig 13745 bp, 5 predicted proteins | sample ArcOceMetagenome_2_FD_87166 | JGI IMG/M metagenome (GOLD analysis project Ga0115007, IMG submission 87166) | Marine eukaryotic phytoplankton communities from Arctic Ocean - Arctic Ocean ARC135M Metagenome | ecosystem: Environmental > Aquatic > Marine > Oceanic | place: Arctic Ocean | collected... | reverse complement strand
CCTCATGTTAATGAGATGCAAGTAGTTACTATTGGTTTTGTTTTTGACAAAAACGGGAAACTAGCGGGGGATGTCAATGCAGGTTGTTGTGAGGTTGTTTGGTCGATCAAAGACAAGGAAAACCAATGGGAGGAGCTTTCCAAAATTGTAACTGGCCAAATGTTTCTACATTTACAGATGCACAATATTCAGTCCAGGTGTGAGCACTGCGTTAAGCCTAAAAAGTATAGATCAGCCAATAGTTATGTTAGGGTAGTTCTTAGTTTTAGGTACACGCTTTTTGCAAAATATAAAGGCGACTCTTACATTCGTTACAGCAACGTTTTGGATTCGACTACAAGTAAATCTGAAAGTAGAGTTCCTATTGGAAAGGTATCTGAGTTGTCCTCTGGTTTGGCTATGGATTCAGACCTTAACATTTCTCACCCACCTGGAATCAAAACCAAATTTGAAAATGCTTGTGACAACTACAAACAGATACACCCATCGCCATCACAATTAAAGCGCGCATGCGGAACGCTGACTACACCAAAGGATGTTGCTCATTACGCCCGGTGTCCAGAGGTTTGTCGCCTATTGGTGGAATCAGGTACCTCTATGGAGATTGTATACAAAGACGACACTATAGGTAATGTACCACACTACAACGAACTAGGTACTATTGGCCTGTCAACTATATCGTCGCAATTGAGGAACTATGCAGACATCAAATCTTCGTCACACCATGTCAATATTGCCTCAAACGACTTTCGGTTTTTACGGGACTTGATTCCAGAACAGGCTTACAAGAATAGTGGAAAGGAGATACAATCGATACTGAAAGGTGTAGTCGGAAAATCATGTGAAGAAATACGATCGTACTACAACAGCAAGTCGGAATCGGACCACGAGATTTGGGTAGGACCGTCTGGAGGATCGCTAGTGAAGGCGGGATCGACACCACTGGGAATGAACCAAAAGGAGGATACTGACGCAATTGCCAAAACACCGTCCTGCATGAATCCGAACGCCGCCGAGCAACGATTTATTGATGCTGTTAGATACCGTGCGGTCGTGGTTCTCCACGCACCCGAAAGATGGATAGATGACATAAAATCGAAATCCCGGTCCAAAAACGTGGTCAATTTGGGTTTGTTTTATTTCCACAGTTGCGTGATTAAAACTCATGAGGACCTAAGTGCCACTAACAGTGGCGAAACGTTTTCCAAGTATTATGGGGAAGAAGGAACGTGGACGTTTGAACAAAACCCAATTTACTTACTAAGACCTGTCTTCAGCAGTGACCATCCCATGCCAGAAAGGTATTTCGACTTAACTAAATCTATGGAAAGCTGCAAAAAACCCATTGTTTTGGACTGGGAAAACGATATAGTAAGTGTGGGCATCGACAGAAGCATATTAAAAAATCCGACGATAGATATCGTGACTTGTCGTCGAGTACTATGCGATTTTGTAAGGGATCGTTTGAAGCAAATGGGTTGCACCGAGGGAGGAAAGGACTTGGCGGTTGAATGCGGGAGAAACACACGTTTCTATAATTGCTCTAAAGCCGAAATAAAAAACGAGATCTCCCGTTTGACTGCTGCATCCTGGCATCGTTTACTGCAGAACAACGTCTATGATAACAGTAAGGTTGGCTACGTAAAAGAACTCCGTGTTGGGTGGGTCCATGGAATGTACGCTATTCCAAACCCCATTCGTTCTTACAATGTCACTACAGCACTGCTAATTTCAACGCTTTCCGTAAAGGTTGGCAATTGCTATCCGATTCGCAAAAGAAGTGCGGTAAATACAAAAGAGGAATTTGTGGGTGTACTAATGGCAATAATTGTCGTAACAACGACAGGTAGGCTGGCTATTTTCCAAAACTACGGTAAATTCGTGGGTGAAGGAACTCGACCCAGTGTTCCGGACACGCACAGTAAATTAAATGATTTTATAAAATTTATGAAATTGAAATCGGGTAACGAAGGAAGGATGTGTGATTATATTGGCGTACTGTACTCACGGTCGCTAATGAATAAATGTACTGGAACGGTTAAAGAGTACATTACATTTTTGAAGGATTGCCGAGCAAAGCTTATATCACTGTTTGACGAGGATGAATTCAACAAATGGGTTAGTTCAGAGCATTCCTACAATTATTACAAAAGCAAAATAGGAGACATTTTCGAATCGGTTGGATCCAATGGTACGGCAAAAAATGGTAGACCTCATTTTATATCACACATTGTTGTTAGCCACTTGGATGAAATTTTCATTAACAATTGCGAGGAAGAGATTGATGTGGAGCTTGGATACAATGGTGCACACGGTCCATATCTAATTGATTGTGGAGAGGAAACAAAAAACAATCGCGACAGATGGAATGTTTTTGCCAAATTCATCCTTGATATAATGGAGACAGCGTGCACAGAGGAATTGGATGTGTGGGGTCTAGAGAGAGTGAACAATATGGTGGTTGTGAAAATCAATCACAGACCAATAGGTTTGATAGATGTGGAATGCATCTCATGCAAACTTGTTGCAACCGACGAACGAACTAATGGGTCCAGGCTTATATCGATGACTCCAAATCTTTACCAGGTTTACGAATGGCCTCAGCGGATTGACTTTGGTACGTTGACAACCACCCTCAATGGTATAGCCACAAATGCGGTATGTACGTTTTCCACGAACAAACTATTTGATTCAATGGTTATAAACGAAAGATATAAGTTCCGGGAAGAAACCATCAAATGGCCTCATTATGTTTCATTGGGGGGACAAGATGATTTCGATAACTCTTCAACGCGGCCAGAGAAATGTAACTACAGAGACAAAGTGTGCGTGAAAACTTTGCGGAAGGGTAAAAAACGAAAGCTACACACTGTAATTGCAGTTGCAACAGGAAGGCGTACTTCTAGTAGACTATCAGATAAGGCAATTTCGTATAACGAGGAATAAATTAAGATTTAATGTTATTTGATATAGAATTAAAGCAAAAGAAATGTCCATCGCAACAATCAAATAATAATTGCGGTTAAATGAACAATTTATGTGGGTCTATATTCATCAATTTTCATAACACGTGTCAAATCGTTGATTGATTCAATGAATTTTTTTTGGGCCGCATGGGCTTCGTGTAACTTCCTTTCCCACACAAATTTTGGACGTTTGGATCTTTTCTTTCTCTTTTTTGCGTTGCGGTCAAGAAAATCTTTCCAAACCTTCTTGTTTTGGTTTTGCATTGGATTAAGTGGTGTTTGCTTCCGGTACTCAACCATGTCATGCTTCGATTGTTCAATTATGGTCTTGAATGATGCGGGATCCATGCTTGTATGTGGTAATGATTCGTGGGGTTTTGATTGTGGTGCGTTTTTTCCGGTTTTGGGAGTAAAGGAGAAAGAGGAGTTGTTCATATTTGTATGGAAACAATCGCGTGAAGTGTAGATCTTAGGAGTTAAATGCAAATATGGAGCAGAGATAATCTTTTTTGTGAGCAAAAGAGCAATTATCGCTGTTTTGTTAACTAATGTTAGTTATGCTCTAGTTATGAGCAGAGTCAAATATGTTTTTTGAACCTGACTAATTTCTAATTTCATTTCGGTCACATGCCCCAAATATAAATAACGAAGAACTGGTGCCAACTTCTCGTTTAGAAGACTTTTATGCGCGTATTTTATAGCCAAATTCGATTTCGGTCCCATGCCCAAAATCTGAATTACAAACAACTGGCTGGTGCATTAAAATTTAATTTCGGTGACATGCCCTAAATCTAATTTACTAGTACAAAAAACATTCTTTGGTCAGCTCTTTTTTATATATATGCCCTTTTTTAAATGAAACGAAAAGCACAACGGATGGCTAGTTTTTAATAAAAGCCCTTTTTTTCAACAATTGAAAACGAAAAAGCTAGTAACGAAAACAACATCACACACATGGACAACAGCTACTGTAGCTAGTGATGATAACTACATCACACACATGGTCTCTGCCGCCTCTCAACTCAAACAGCATTTTTATCCCCCAAGATATAGTATTCAAAGTAATTCTATGTAAGACCGTGGGAGCAGATCGAAAACGGGAATGGATTATCGAAATATCTCACACGATATAGTATTCAAAGTAGTTCAACGTACGGTAAGACCGTGGGAGCAGATCAAAATAAACCATAAAGAATATCAACGGGAATGGATTATTGAAATATTTCCCTCGATATAGTATTCAAAGTAGTTCAACGTACGGTATGGCCGTGGGAGCAGCTCAAAATCAATCATGCAGAACATCAACGGGAATGGATTATTGAAATATTTCCCTCGATATAGTATTCAAAGTAGTTCAACGTATGACCGTGGGAGCAGCTCAAAATCAATCATGCAAAACATCAATTATTTCAGGTGTAAATATTTTTTTAACGTAATTTTTGTAATCAAAAATCCGCAGTCTCATATAATTACTTTTTGGTTTCAACAAACATTGAAACATAAAAATTATCTTTCATACGCATCACAACGAACAACATCAATACAATGGACAACATTGACAAAGCATTAGCGGAATTCGCGAAAATGCCTAACCAAAAACAAATGGAAATGATTTTATCTATGCATAATCAGACACCGCAAGTTACCAAGGACAATTGGTTGAGTGATGTATTGAATCAATCAAATGAACTGTTTAGAAATGATGTTTCCGAGTATGTCTTGACGAACGCACCAACAGAAGCATACAATGCAGTTGCAGGAACAATCATCCGGTCCCTTAAAAATGCAAATGAGCATCAACTTACAAGTGATGTACTGCTACAAATATATCGACAAGAAGTAGCTGCACCTGCACCTGCAGCTTCATCTCAATCTGCATCTGCATCTGCATCTGCATCTAGATCTTCATTTAATAATCTACTGCTAACACAACAAGTAACCGCACCTGCACAACAAGTAACCGCACCTGCACAACCAGTAACAGCGGCAGGTGCATCTGAAGGTCAGTGTGCATTTGCAGATGCATCTTCAGGTGCAGCTGCATCTGGTGCAGCTACATCTGTATCCTCATCAACATCTACATCTTCATCTTTATCTTTACCAGATTCAAATAATTTATTTCCTCCTACACCACCACATCCACCACCACCAGCGAAGAAGCAAAAGAATGATGGTAGTCCGACCTTGGAGGACAAAGATGAGGAATACAGTTGGTCTTTCAGTGGTATCAATGGTTGTAACTCACAAAAGACCACAACTCCAACCAAAAGCGGCAACTACGGTGCAACCCCTCTCCGGACTAAAATCGACACTGCAGACTTATTCGACGGAGATACTGGTAATTTTATTGTCCTAGTAACAAAAGAGGATAATAAAATAGGGTTCAACATGGGTTACGCCATCCGCTCTATCTTTAACTACACAAAGGTGGAATACACCAAGGCCAAGTTAGGTAGAGAGGTCAATATAGACCCCTTCACCATTACCTCAGGGAACATGATTGCCCTTTTGAATCAATACAATGTTCAACATGAAGAAATTAAAACTACGACGGAGGTAAATATCTACACTGGCGTGGAGTACATAGGAAAACTCATCCTCCTAGTATTCGATGTTAGTAGATATGACGAAGAAGAAAACCCGGCTGATTTCCCGCCTACTTGGAAACATTTCTCCCTATTCTTTCAGAAAAATAAGGTACTATTAACGCTAAACCAACAGAATATAAACTACAAATTGGGATCAATTGTAGAAAAAAAGGACATTGCGGCTTGCGCACAATACGCACGTAATGCTTTACACAAGAAAATATGTCCTGTCATAAGAGCTAATCCTGACAGATATTCAGTACAAAGAAAAATGAACTTATGTTCTGCATACATCATTCATGAGAATTAGAATATAATTCCCAGTCCAAAGAAAATGCAAGTACAGAATTATAAACTTGAAAGAATAATCAATTTCTATGAATTGGAAATAATATGTGGATCGAAAGAGAGAGAATTTTGCTTAAATTTATATATGATAGAAGGATGTAAATAGCGAATACATCTTTATCAAAATATCTATACTACGAAGCGAGAATACATATGTGAATATATGATAGTAATATAAAATATATTGTGTAAAATCTAGATCAAATTACTTAACAGCTAAAACTCTTTCTAGTTTTGAGTTTACATAAAAGTAGTTGTGAGTATACACCAAAGTAGAAACCTGTTCATTTTGGTATACTGTTCTTAGATAATAATAAGATCAAGCCATCTCTCGTGCATCGGTTTTGTCCAATCCCATCCATATGTGTCCCGATCTTCGAAATGCATACTGTTGGATTTCCAATTTAAGGAGTCTTTCTATAACTTGATGAAAGGGTCCTTTTACTTTCACCTACCTAGTTGGGTAAAAGTTGAATAATACTTGCTCTTTTGTCCAACATTGTTGTCATCACCCTCTACAAATCTTTTTGGTGATTTAACACCGACGCCAATCCGTTTTGAACGCCGCCTTGGGCTCGCATCTGGCTGGACTGGATCGTCGTTGCTTTCGTGTTCAAGTTCTGCAACAACACAGTCGTCTGAAGGTTTTCTCTTTCGTCCACCATTGTTGACTTCGCCCTCGACTAATACTTCAACTCCAACACGATCGTCTGAAGCTTTTCTCTTTCGTCCAGCATTGTTGTCATCACCCGCTACTAATCTCTTTGGACTGATGCAAATCCGTTTTGAACGCCGCCTTGGGCTCGCATCTGGCTGGACTGGATCGTCGTTGCTTTTACCAACAAGCATGTCTATGTCTTTAAACACTTCTTCAAGTTTGGATTCAGATTCTGCAGCAATCTCGTCGGTAGCTTTTTTGAGCTTTTGTAGATATTCAGAAGGAATCGACGGATCTCCACCATCGTGCAATCGCAAGTCTTTAAGTAATGTACCATACTTGTAGTTCTTTGTAAATACGACATTTTTGTTAGGTTGAAGTCGGTCGTGATTTTGGAGAACAAGTGTTCCATTCTTTATAGACTGAATTCTTGTGTATACATACCAGCTGGGACTGCCAGCGGTGTACATTGGGTTTCTGTAATTAATCTCATCACCTGCATAAAGATCTAACAAAACCTTGCCTCTAGCGATGCGTTTGGCGCGTCTTTTTCGACCACCATTATGGGTACTGGTACAACTGTCATTCGAACACTCAGACGTAGTAGTATTGGAGTCGTCATCACTGCTTTCATCTTTATCAGCTGGTTTTGTTGGTTGTTCCGATGATGATTTTAAGCTGTATGTTGCTACTACATTGTACAAGTCAATTAAAATAGTATTTGGTTAGTAAGTGTGTGAATCATTGCATTGCATGCATTAGAATTGCTTGTTACCCAATACTTAAATTTACTCACCTGTTGTCGTAACTTCCCGCTCAGTTGAATCGTCGACAATACCGCCGTCGGAATCATCAATGCGATCGGTTAATTCCGTGATTCCAACATCTGTAATGGATGAGACGTCAAAATCTTTGAGGGAGGGGCGATTTACCACTTTGCAGCATTGCACAAAAGAAAACCAGGTACTATTGTCAAAAAATGGCATAAGTATACCAATAACCTTTCTCGAAATGACAGCAGTTAAGTTAGGACTAAACCTAGATACGATATTAAAATGGCAACGAACGTTGGACAAATCATTGATCGCTATATCGTCGTACGAAAGAAACGGATTTGGATTTTGTTCTTCGGTTGGTACTTTTTTGGATATGCATCTTTCCCTCAAAAGAATGGAGAATTCAATGTCTACTCTGCGTTTCCCAAGAAATATATGGTTGTAGTTCAATGGAAGGTCATTAGACATGAAAAATGCAATCACGCAAACGGAAACACCACAATCCCAAGAGTTCTGTTGCTGCGGACAAAACTTATCGACGATGGACCACTTCTTTATATCAAAAATTGATTGTGTAGATTTGGCACGGTCTTCCATCAAGTACAGTAGTGCCATCCCATAATGCTTCGCTCGTGTAATGTTAATGTTCTTCTTATTCGATAGATGATTAGCAATCCATTTGCCACTGTCATATATTTCTATTCGGCACTCGCCAGGATATATACAACCCAGTATCCAGTGAGAACCTTCTATATTAATCGGAACAAATATAACCTTGGCACCAAAAAGATCCTTTTTCCTGATACATCTATTAGCGTTTGCGTAGTTGTATTCGTCGTTACTGATTCCTAATAACTGACAGAACATGAAGGTGGATATGTATAATATTTCCTTTGGGTTCCGTATTGTTTTCGTTGAATTTAGAACTGAAAAAAATGATGATATAACGGTGTCATTTAGCCATCCTTCTGGTTTCAAAGTCAGTATGTCTAGGTCTGTAACGACCAATTGAGTCACTGGCGTTAATACTTTTATACAATGGTCATCAACCTCACCTTCACCTTCACCTTCACCTTCGTCAATTTGTGAAAAAATCTGGAGTATTCCTTTTGATAGTTCGCGATCATCTAATTTAAAATCTATTTCTATTGGATCTACTTCTGTTCCGGAGTTTGTCTTTTGATTCAAGAGTTCGCGAATCCGATCGTTGCTTTTTATTTCACGAACATCAGATTCGTTGCGCAACTTTGCGAGTGTACGTTGCCCAAAATACTGGATGATTTCTCGGCTTCCATAAGTTTCAGACAGATTGTGTGCAAAAGTATTGTTATGCGTCGTTACAGTGGATAATACAGATTTCCCGTTATTGCTTATCTTGGCAATTGATAATGGAGACTTCCCGTTTCTGCCTAATAACATTGTGTTCAATACATCACGAGATTCCGGAACTATTTTGAAGACTGTCATCATGACCCACTCCGTCTCGGACATGGAAGTTTGAGAACCAAATTTCACTATAGAAGGAGTATATACACAGCTAACAATCCGCTTAGTCGAAGCTAGCACTTTTTCAAGGGAGAGGGCACGTTCGATATCTGTATCGTTGTAAGTGTCAGCGATACCAGTATCGTCGTTGACAAAATCGTCGTCGACTATACAATTTGTCTGTAGCCAATCGACCATATTTAGTCTCTTGTTGATGGCTATACGGCATGAGGTTGTTTTGTCTGAAATATCTTTTACCGTTCGACCAAATTTTGCCTTTAACCCTTTTATGGACATCTCTACAGGTTTCTTTTGATGCTTTTTGATTTTGTTTTCATCCTGGGATGGAAGAGATTTGGGATCCTCATCCGGATTATAAGATCTAAACATACGCGAATTGACGTCTTTAGACGAGAGGGCTTTCAGCTCCACAGGTTTACCTTGGAGCCTTTCGTGAGAACTTTCATCCTGTACGCGGTACACCAAGTATTCTCCAGTAGTTATCAGATTTGGTTTTACTACGCCGGTATGGTTAGAGTACATAGCCCTACAGTTAATTTGCGTATGGCCTTCCTGTTGACATCCACCGCACAATCGTGTAGTGGATACTACCTTAGCGTCCGCAATTGCTTCACTCACATCTCGATCGGTCTCAAATGCACGACCACCATTCTTCCTACCGTCCATGGCTCTATGCATAGCTCCGATAGGTAGGCAAACCCCCACCAATTCCGTGTTGTGGTTCGCGTATATACCCTTTTTTTCTTTTTTTTTACCTTCATATCCAGCTTGGCGTGTTTTTTTTTTAGATTTACCAGACTCACCCGTTGATGCAGTGCGATAACCTTTCTCTATCGAAGCTGTGTACTGTGGAGGAGATTTCAAATAGGGCTCGACTAATTCATATCTACTCAGATCGTTTTGTGTTGGAATACGTAGCTTTAATACACATGAATCACTCTGAATTAGACTCAAGTTGCGATCGGCCAGAAAACACGTGGGATAAAAATCGTCGGGTAAGGTTCTGTCTTTTACTGCTTTTATGTGATGCTTGGGGAACCGACTATCCTGCGTTGCAGCATACAAAGCTAGGCTGAGTATACAATAACATGGAATTTGCACCATCGACGAATGTAAAATACACAAATTGCACTGATGCTGATAATTAGGATTGAATGGATGATTTTGCATGGATGGAAATTTCCATTTCAGATGTGCTGTGTATTGACGGCCATCTAAACACTTAAAGCTACCTTCAACTGCGGCATATTGCATGAAGTTGTCTGGTATTTCTCCATCGGAGGCTATCGAAGCTATTGAGTCGTCGCAGTTGGTGTTGCCCAAGCGGTTGCGGGATTGGTGGGTCCCATCCACTTGGTTATTCACCTCGTCCCTTGTGGCACATGACCTATCACTACCGGTCTCTCTCACCTCATCTTCCTTTTGCCTCGGCGATTCATCGTGTGTATTGCATGATCTATTGCACTCATGTGCACTACCCTTAGATTTAATATCAAAGTTGATATCACGTGACTGTTGTGTTTGAGGACTACCCTTAGATTTAATATCAAAGTTGTTATCATGTGACTCTTGGGTTTCAGGAAATGAAGAAAACTTATCGCCATTACCAGAAACAGTAGCATCCACGCTATTTGTCGAGGAAACTGGAAATGTCAGAAGCTGCGACTGCGACTGCTGTTGTGTAATAGCTTCTTGGCCCGAGGCGCACGATTCACCTTCGTCACCGTTATCGTCACTATCATTGTCACTCTCTTGAAGAAGAATTTCTAGTCCACAAAGATTCCGATCGGATACAGCTCCGCTGAAGGTTGTATATGATTTGTCGTACAAGATCCCATGCGTAGTAACTACATCCTTTAACCTCTCACCCGTTGTGGTAAGAGCCGAACCACTACCGGTCCTTTTTAAATCTAACTTCAGCGATTCGATTTGCCGGTTGTATTGGTTAAGGATGATGGGAATCGCTCTGGGAGGAGGTTCGTATCTGAAACCACAATAAAGAAAGCTGGCCCCCTGCGATTCGGCTATATTCGTTCTAGCTAAATGTAACCTCGAACATGGTCCGCTTCGCCTAATTATGTAGCTACCAAACTTCTCCAAAAAAATATCGGTATGCAGTACTGCCGATGCTCTGCAACTAATTAAAAAGTCAAACGCCTGGGCCAGTTCATAATGCTGGTCTGAGCGGAAATTTAGATTGATGAATAAGGCTGAAAACAAGGAGGGTAGGATGTTGTTTTTCAGATACCGTTCGTAATAATCGTCGCTAAATTGTGGTGTATTGCCAAATACGGTCCAAAGCCCAGGATGCAAACGGAGAATGTATAAAATCAAAGTAAGATATAGATGACGCCGTGGTGCAAGACATGAAGAAATTTTAGAGTTCAACCAATCGAAGATGGTCTGAAAAAATGACAACTGGTCCTCGCAGAAACTGGCGGTATTCATCATATGTCGGAACCATTTTTTTTCGTTTTCATCACTGAACAAAACCCCAAAACCATCATGAATATTTCGAAAAATGTGCTGTAAGCAGAGCATCGTGTAGAACGAAACCAAAAATTCCCGATTCAACGCATTCATAGCAGCCAGGAAGGGACCTTGGTCAGTAAAAATGGCATCTTCGAGTTTCATACCATGACGCCAACACATTTGGACAAGCCAACAAATGTGCCCAGCGGATTCGTTGGGGATATATGCTACTGCCTCCATCACCGTTCGTCCAAAACCAGTTCTCGAAGCAAATAAGAACGTTCTTCCGCTGTACATTTTGCATTTATTGTGGAAGCAGTCCACAATGTAAACGGGTTGTGTCAGCACTCCATGGTATTTGGCAATAGGGAAACCTAAAAACCATCTACAAAAACGATGTTCGCTATCCGCCTGAAGTGCAGTGGAAACAGTGTTTTCGTTCAATTTGTACAACGCCTTAACCATCGTTGGAATGTATTTGTATTCTTCCGAAATAGTTTTGCATATATAATTTATAACCGAAAACTTCACGTCGGTGTATGTGGCAGCCTTGAATTCTACTACATACGATGCATCGTTAAGTTTGTCGACAACATTTTTAAAGGTATAGTGCTTTCTTAAAGGATGCAAAGATTTCTGCATCCAAGAATGAAAAAGTGGCATCGTAGCCAAAAACGAAGGTTTCAATGTGATAGCATTTTTGTCGCACGTACACAAATTACTTAATAGTTCGTAAGTAACGAAAATCTCTTCCTTATTTGTTACAACTTTGGTCCCAAAAGTGGGGTCGATCCGAAATGTTCTATCTTCAACAGGCTGAGTTCTATCGGTAGAAGTAGCTTTGATCTTGAATTTGCCACAAAGACACTTCAGGATTCTGGTGAACTTATCACTGTAATGCTCCGATTCCAAACGCGGAATATTATGAACGTGAAAGGCAACGTTACAAAGATACTGAAATATCTGACTATGGTGAATGGCCTTTAAAGAAAGCTGATTATATGTAGCATCGGATGGGAAAGGATCAGTTGCGTATTGAGTCCTAATTTTGGGGGTAGCTGGGTTTGATAGGCAATCAGTGAGTTCCGTAGAATTACCTAATACCATGGTGTTTTCTGTAGAATTCACATATCCAGGGTCTCCAGGAGAAATAGGATATATTGAAATACCAGCGATATCGTTGTCATAGTCGTCAGGTTGGTACTGGACAGCTTCGTCAGCTTCGTCTTTTAATACAGCTTCGTCATCTTTGTCAGCTTGGTCTTGTAACGTCTTCGCAGCTTCATCAGCATCGTCCTGGAATAAATCCAATAGAGCAGCAACCCCACCAGGTTGAGTGGTACAGTCGTCGGCAGCATCATCAAGCTTAGCCTGATCCCGAATGAACTCGGCAGTTACTGGGTTTGCAATTTTCTGCGACATTTCGGGCAATTGGGACGACGTTTCTGCGGCGAGGGGACTAGAATTGCTTCCCATGGTTAACGTCTTCGCAGCTTCATCAGATTCGTAGTCGTGAAAAAAACCATAGAGTTCAGCAACCCCACCAGGTTGAGTGGTACAGTCGTCGGCAGCATCATCAAGCTTAGCCTGATCCCGAATGAACTCGGCAGTTATTGGGTTTGCAATTTTCTGCGACATTTCGGGCAACTGGGACGATGTTTCTGCGGCGAGGGGACTAGAATTGTTTCCCGTGGAGTTACTAATGTAGTCCATTTGGTAATCGGAATTGTCCATTTTGAATTGAACGTACACGTACTGTACTATGAGTGAGTACGTGTGTTACATTATGTGTTGGTGGCCTTATTCTATGACAGCTTCTGTTTCTGTCTGAATAATGGAAATAAAATGATAGAAACAGAGTAGAGTTAAAATACAATAGGCAAAGACTTGTAAGAGGGCAATTTGTAAGAGGGCCAGTGGAGTTAAACCAATATTTTGCACAATTGCGCAAAACGGCGATCGGATAGTATATAGATTTTGGCGCGGAAACGACAATCGGGGGAATAATAACGGTTTGTAAGCGAAGTATATAGGGATGATATGAACGAAGAGTAAGGAGGTTTTTAATTAGGTAAGTAACACGTGTGGGCATGGGACCGAAATTAATATCGACAAAATTAATGACCCAAATGACTATACAACTAGGAATGTCTAAGGGCATGGAATGGAGTATGAGAGAGGTGTATGGGCATGGGACCGAAACGTCTCGATAATTGCAGGTAACACATCTACACAATTGCGCGAGAACATCAAATTTATGTTTTTCGCGCGACTCGAAAAAACTCGTAAAGAACTTGGATTTGTCCGGAATTTAACTAGTTGCTCTCCGTGCGTCATAGATGTGGGTGTCGTGTGTCACCTTCGAACAATGACGTACGCACGCACGCACGCACGCACGCACGCACGCACGCACGCACGCACGCACGCACTT
>Ga0115007_10001770_pt1 | contig 13746 bp, 14 predicted proteins | sample ArcOceMetagenome_2_FD_87166 | JGI IMG/M metagenome (GOLD analysis project Ga0115007, IMG submission 87166) | Marine eukaryotic phytoplankton communities from Arctic Ocean - Arctic Ocean ARC135M Metagenome | ecosystem: Environmental > Aquatic > Marine > Oceanic | place: Arctic Ocean | collected... | reverse complement strand
CTCGAACTGCTCTTTGCCCATCATGTCTTTGGTGGACTTGGTTTCAGGTACGTGCAAAGAAATAACGTCGCAGGTGCGCAGTAACTCATTCAAGTTAGGCGACTGTTTTGCATTACCTAATGGTAATTTATTGATAACGTCATGGAAGTAGACGTCCATGCCCAATGCTTCAGCCAACACACTCAATTGAGAGCCAATGCTACCGTAGCCGACGATACCTAGTTTCTTGCCGCGAATTTCATAAGAGTTAACCGCCGATTTCTGCCATTCACCGCGATGCGCTTTAGCATTTTTCTCAGCAACACCACGAATTAACAAGATAGCCTCTGCTAACACTAGTTCTGCTACCGAGCGTGTGTTTGAGTAAGGTGCGTTGAAGACAGCGACCCCTTGACGAGAAGCGGCTTCTAAATCGACTTGGTTTGTACCTATGCAGAAACAACCGACAGCTACCAGTTTTTGAGCGGCTTCGAAAACGTGCTCAGTTAACTGTGTACGTGAGCGGATACCGACAAAGTGTGCATCAGCGATACGCTCTAGCAGCTCTTCTTCAGGAAGCGAGCCAGTGTGAAATTCAATGTTGGTGTAACCGTTTGCATTAAGCGTGTCGATAGCGGACTGGTGTACGCCTTCCAACAACAGAATTTTAATTTTGCTCTTATCCAGTGAGGTAATCTTGCTCATCGTCTGTAACTCTTTACTTGGGTTCAGAAATAGGGACTCAGAAAACAGCACGTCAGGCTGTAAAAGGGCGCTTATAGTATCACAGGGTTAGATGAAAGTGATTGAACTAAGGTGGGGAGTTGATGGAAAAATATTCAATCCATGTTGAATAGATTTTGGGGAGTTTGCATCCGAGGCGGTAAGGCGGGAACTACTGAGTGTACATGGATGGAAGTAGGGCGGGGTATAAGACGCTATGGCAAGAAACCGCTAGCGTCTGATCTATGCAGCCGCTATTTAGTTATAAAAGCACAAGTAAGCCGTTGCTTGCTCGACCTTTAATTGAAACTTCTGGTTTGCGTCTACGGTAAATTCAGTCCCTGTTGGGTAGCTTACGTAGTCAGTTGCGCCCGGTAGTTTAACAATCAGTTCGCCGCTAACGACTTTCATCAGTTCTTTTACACTGGTTCCAAATTCGTATTCACCTGCATCCATAACGCCTGCGGTGACTTTGCCTTCAGTATTTTCAAAGCCGATAGACTTCACATTACCATCGAAATATTCGTTTACGTTTAGCATCTCAGTTCTCCGATTGAATCTGCGCAGCATCATAGTGGCTGTGTCGGCGTTTGGCTATTGAAAAAATCGAGGAGAAAGTTGATAAAAGCGCGATTAGCCTGTGATAAATAGCGGTCTTTATTCCATGCGATGGCTAAGTCTAGCCAGATAGGTTCTGCAAAGGGCAAAGAGACAAGTTCTTCCTCATCTGCCACGGCCATACCCAGTAAAGTAGATATTCCATAACCCTGTTTTACAATCGATTTGATAAGCGGGACCAGGTTGGTTTCAAAGCCGATATGCGGTTTTGCCCCGATTTGATTTGCCAGTCGATCCACCACGTTGCGGTGAAAGTAGCCTTGCTTAAACATGACAAGCTCTTCATTAAAAAACTCTTGATAAGTTACCTGTGATTGTTTGGCTAACGCATGATCTTTGTTCATCGTGACGAGCATAGGCTCGCGTAAGAAAACGGCCGTTTCTAATGAAGGGGTCACAAACTCAGACACAACAACGCCCATATCTAACTGGCCTGTCTCTATCATTTGTTGCAAGTTCCAAGTTCCCCCTTCAATGACCTCTAAATCCAAGCTGGGATAACGACGCTTAAAGGCTAATAAAATAGGCGGGAAGTAATACGATCCGAGCATACTTGAGATGCCTATGCGAACCTTACCTTGCTGTAAACCTTTCAGTTCGCGCATCTCTAATTCGGCGCTTTCAAGGTTGCTCAGGATGATATTGGCATGCACAAGTAGCTTTTCACCTTCATCAGTTAACCGAATTTGTCGGCCTCCGCGGTGGAAGAGCGTTAAATCAAGTGACTCTTCAAGTTTTTGAATGGACATACTGATGGCGGGCTGTGCAATGTGAAGTTGTTCAGCCGCACGAGAGAAGCTTTGGCAGTGTGCCACTCGCTGGAAATAGCGGAGCTGTTTAGAATCCATATCAAAATTTCTTATGTTAATTATAATATCTATATATTTTACTGATTATAAGGCGAGGCGTATCCTTCGGCCATACTTATAACCTCTCTGTGTTATTGCGCAGTGTATGGAGTTTACTATGATCGAAGCAGGATCAACTGCCTTCTGGCGCGCTACGTTAGCGTTATGCATTGGCTCTTTCATGATTTTTGCCAATGTATATGTCACTCAGCCACTATTGCCGACCATAGCAGCGCATTTTGAAATTTCAGAACTGGAGGCAAACTGGAGCTTTACGATCACAACCTTAATGTTAGGCTTATCATTGTTGATTTATGGGCCGCTATCCGACGCAGTTGGACGTAAGAATATTATGGCCGTAACTATGTCCTGTGTGGTGTTAACAACCTTTCTGCTTTCACAAACAAATGACTACCATCAGCTCCTGATATTGCGTGGTATTCAAGGTTTTTGCTTAGGCGGTCTGCCTGCTATTGCGGTGGCTTACTTAGGTGATGAGTTTCGTAAAGAAGCAATGCTAATGGCGGTTGGTTTTTATATCAGCGGAAATTCATTGGGTGGCATTGGCGGACGGCTAATCGGTGGTTTTGTGGGCGAATGGCTAGGCTGGTCTGAAGCTTTCTTAGTGATGACGTTACTTAGTTTTGTTTTGTTAGCGGCTTTTTTGTTTTTGCTGCCCGCATCTCAACACTTTAGCGCTAAACCCTTAAATCCGGTTTCTATGCTATCGGGTATGAAACAACATTTACGAAACCCTCTACTGATCTGCGCATATTTAGTGGGAGGCCTCAATTTTTTTATTTTTATTAATCAATACAGTTTTATTACTTTTACACTAGCCGCTGAGCCATATCATCTTTCGCCTGCGTGGTTGGGGATGTTATTTTTAACCTATCTCAGTGGCACGGTAGGGTCAGCAATCTCAGGTAGGATTGCTCGGTCTATCTCGCAAACAGCCTGCATGATGATAGGTATTGCCTGTATGATGGGCGGCACGCTGATTACGTTAATGCCATCAATAGCAACAATCATTGTTGGTTTTCTCTTAAGTGCCTTCGGCTTCTTCTTTACACATTCAACCGCCAGCGCGTGGGTTAGTCATAATGCCAATGAGAATAAAGCTAGTGCGTCGTCACTTTATCTTGTTTTTTATTATATTGGAGCCAGTACAGGAGGCTTCTATTTATCGCCGTTTTGGCAATGGATGGGATGGAGTGGTGTGGTTATTGGTTCGCTCATTGTCTTATCTATTACGCTATCGATTACCGTATTTCTGCATAAGCTGAATCGTCACGTGCTGAATGGCGCGATAGCGCTATAAAATGAACAGGTATAGAAAAGTAGGTAGAGCCAAAGATGTCGCTAAACACATGGATACAACCTCATGTGCTTAGCGTTGGCACTTAATAATCGATACAAAAAATCAGTAGTCAAAAACGTGCCAAAAAGTACTAGCTGCGGCTAGTGACTTCTAGTAGGTGGTAACCGAACTGCGTTTTAACCGGGCCGTGAACTTTGTTTAGGTCACCGGTAAAGACGACTTCATCAAACTCAGGAACCATTTGGCCACGACCAAACTCACCTAAGTCACCACCTTGGGCGCCAGATGGGCAGCTAGACTTAGCTTTAGCGACGTCAGCAAAGTTGGTGCCGCTTTCGATCTGTTGCTTTAATTCTAAACACTCAGCTTCAGTGTCCACTAAAATATGACGCGCACGTGCTTTAGCCATGATATTCCTCATTTTGTTTGACTAGAAAGCGGTATAGGATACCGTTAATGGCGGATAAACAACAATGCGATTACAGATGCATAGAAAATGTCGGCTACACTGTTCTGCGAGCCATGCTAGCGCTAGTAATGTGTAGGGTAATACGACAAAGATCAACAATAAAAGAGGTATCAATGGCTTTTCAACACTGCTTTACAGACGGCCGCTCAAACGGTCTAAGCTTAGGGAAAATCGTTTGTGTTGGTCGCAATTATGCGGATCATGCTAAAGAGCTGAATAATCCGATTCCGACAGAACCGTTACTCTTCATTAAACCATCGACAGCCGCTGTATCGTTGGAGCAACCGTTCTCTATTTCTGAGCAATGGGGGAGTGTGCACTACGAAACCGAATTGGCTATCTTAATAGGTGAAACGCTAACGAAGGCTGATGAAGCTGACGTAGTCAAGGCGATTGTTGGTGTAGGGTTGGCACTGGATCTCACTATCCGTGATGTACAAAGCAAACTGAAAGAGAAGGGCCAACCATGGGAGCGAGCGAAAGCGTTTGATGGCAGTTGTCCGTTGTCGGTCTTTGTTCCTATTGATCAGGTTGATGATTTACAGAGTATCCAAATCCAGTTGACGATTAATGGTGAGGTGCGCCAAGACGGTAACTCATCCATGATGCTCAATAAGATTGTCCCTTTGATCAGCGAAATAAGTCAGCTCTTTACCTTAGAGCCGGGCGATGTCGTTATTACGGGAACCCCTGCAGGGGTTGGACAATTAAATAAAGGTGATGAACTGGTGGTCTCACTTGTGGATCTGCTTCGAGTTGAAACGTCAGTTAAGGTGGATTAACACTCGATGAAAACGGGCTGGTATCGGTGGTTTATAGGATGTTGTTTGGTTATTACTTCATCATATGGGGCTGCCGAGCCTGCTCGCTGGCAGCGACCTAGCTATATTGAGCAAAGCTTTTTAACGATCGCCTTAGGGAGTGAATACAACACGGCCCCCCGCGCTATTCATAAATGGCGTAAGCCGATTCGTGTACTGGTAACGCACCAAGTCGGTGATCAAGACTTGCATGAGTCATTGCTGTTGCAGCATATAACGCATCTTAAAAAAATCACGCAACACGACATAGCGCTGACTCAAAATGCACAAGAAGCCAATGTCCATGTCTTTTTCACACAAGAAAGTAAGCTAATACCGTTATTAAAAAAATATACGGGAGCCAATACGGTTAAGAATGAGCGTGGTTCTGTATGTATCGCGTCTTTCCGAACTAATAGTCAGTCAGAAATTGTCGAAGCTCGTATTTTTATACCCGTTGATCGAGCGCGTCGACATGCAAAACTTCTCGCGTGTATCGTGGAAGAAATCACTCAAGTTATGGGGTTGCCTCGCGATGACGATACTGTGTACCCCTCAATTTTCAATGATAAGTCGACAGACACCTTGCTAACGGGTCTAGATGACCTTTTGCTGCGTATTTTATACAGCCCCAACGTAAAAGCAGGCATGAATCAGGCTCAGGTCACGCCAAAGGTGCGAACCGCTATTCAAGCTTTACAGCAAAAAGGTATGATCGCCAATGCGGCGTTAAGGGTTCGTTCCGAAGGCGAGCTGTATCAACTCTTTTAATATGATAAACGGATAAGGATTAGTGGATGCTGTGGATAAAAATGTTTCACATTCTAGCCATGACGAGTTGGATGGCGGGGATTTTTTACTTACCGCGTATTTTTGTACATTACACCGAAGGGCGTGCGGCAGGACAAGATGTTGAACGTTTAAAAATCATGGCCAAAAAGTTGTACGGCTTTATGACCGTGATGGCTGTTTTTACCTTAGGTCTAGGTGTGTGGTTATGGATTGGGTATGGGTTTTCGGGCGGTTGGCTTCACGCCAAGCTTACCTTTGTTGCTCTACTGATTGCTTACCATCTGTGGTGTCGAGTTTGCATGATTAAGATGCAGCAAGACTCATTGGGTAAAACGGGGCGTTATTTTCGGTGGTTCAATGAGTTGCCTTTACTTATCTTTATCCCGATTTTGATCTTTGTTGTGATTAAGCCATTTTAACACTCGGCTATCACTCTATAATGTGTGTTCGGTCAATCTGATCTATTTATTCGTTGGTATGAATTGGGCTTGGAGTGCAGCAACGTGAGCTGCAAGCCTGTCAGTGCGCTCTCGTAGCTTATCCACACCATCCATAAATGCTTCCGCTTCTGCGCGTGGCGGAAGTACGCGGATCTCTTCTTGAATATACTCACTGATGTTTTGCGTTAGGCTGGTCTTGACTTGTTTTGCATAGTTCAATTGTCCACGCGTTAAGGACATAATTTGATGTGCAGGAAGGTTGCCAATGACTTTAGAGAGTAAGGCTTCCCAGTCTATTTCTAGATCCGCTAGCATCGCTTGGAGTTGGTTGGCGAGTCCAGCGTTACCTTCTACAGTGATACCGTTACCAAAGAAGTGTTCACTTTTATCGGAGCTACTAAGCAACTTCATAAAAGTGATGGAATCACCCTTTAAGGTGACATCAGGCGTATCAGGGAACTGGTGTTGCAATTGAACACCACCCTGTATCGGCAACACAAAAAGTGAGATAGAAAGGTCGGTAATTTCAAAGCCAATAACATTGCCGGTCAGTGATTCAAGGCGTTGGCAAGTTACCGCATCCGTCTTTAAAAGAGGGTTGATTGCCTGCTCAGACGATTCAAGTAAAGCCGCTATGATCATGGGTAATGACATGCTTAACGCCTCTTTGCGGGTTGAGTAACTAAGGGTGTTGGGAGCTCGTTACGGTTTGATGCCTGTATGCAGAGCAACGACACCGCCGGTCATGTTCTGGAACTTACAATTGACCAGCCCAGCGTTTTCCATCATGTCTTTCAGTGTTTCTTGATCAGGATGCATGCGGATTGATTCGGCTAAGTACTTGTAACTTTCGCTGTCGTTCGCGATGATCTTACCCATTGTCGGTAAAATATTGAACGAATAGAAATCGTATATTTTTGTCAAAGCGATGTTATCGGTCTTAGAAAATTCTAATACCATCACTTTACCACCGGGCTTAAGCACTCGTGCCATTGATCGCAGTGCTGCATCTTTGTCGGTTACATTACGTAAACCGAAGGCGATGGTGATGATGTCGAAGGTATTATCCGGAAAGGGTAAACTTTCCGCGTTGGCTTGGACAAATTCAACATTACCGGCGACACCGCTATCGATTAAGCGATCTCGGCCTACTTTGAGCATGGAGTCATTAATATCCGCTAAAACGACTTTACCTGTTGGGCCTACGATACGAGAAAAACGTTTAGTTAGGTCGCCTGTTCCACCGGCAATATCTAAAATGGTATAACCCTTACGAGCACCGCTTTGTTCGATGGTTAGCTTTTTCCATAGGCGATGCACGCCGCCAGACATGAGGTCATTCATGAGATCGTATTTACCAGCAACCGAGTGGAAAACATCCGCTACCCGTTTTACTTTCTCATCAGTGGGGACTTCCTTGAAACCAAAATCGGTAGTGGATTTTTGATTTTGCTCGCTCATAGTGACCTGCTCTGTCTGCATGTGAGTATCGGTTGACTCGGGCATTGTACCGAGGCCCGCTTTATTTGTCCTGCCTGCTGGAAGTTGGCGTGTAAGTTTTGCCTTAAAAAAACTAGAGTGCTTTAAATTTACCTATAAGGCCGCTGTCACGGCTTTCGCCCGCGGCGTCTAGTTTGGCAAGATACGCTGCCCAATAGTCATCTTGATGAAGGGATAAATCGTGCAAGTAAGGCCAGGTGAACAACCCGCTGTCATGTCCATCATCGAATATGATTTTTAGTGCGTAGTTGCCTGAAGCCTCAATGCCGCTGATGCCTACAAACTTTTTACCCGTCTGTAGTATGCCATTACCAATGCCGTGCCCTCGAACTTCAGCCGAGGGTGAATGTACGCGTAAAAACTCAGCGGTTAGTTCATAGCTCGTCTCGCCATAGATCAGCTCAAGCGTTTTAGATTTTTTGTGAAGTTTGATAGTGGACGGTTGTTGTGTGGCGTTCATCAGTTTCTACCTATTAAAAAGCCGGCAGCTGCCGGCTTCGTTCTTCATTCTTCATTCTTGTCATCAGTGTATCACTGCTTATTAAAGAATGTAGTGGCTTAAATCTTCGTTGTTACTGAGTGCATTAAGCTGCGAATCGACATAGGCTGCATCTATAACGACAACTTTGCCTGCCTCATCTGATGCGTTAAAGGATAAGTCTTCCAGCAGGCGCTCCATCATTGTATGCAGCCGGCGCGCGCCAATGTTCTCAGTGGATTCGTTGACTTGGTAAGCTAATTCAGCAATACGAGCTATGCCGTCGTCTGAGAAAGAGATATCAACGCCTTCTGTCTTCATCAGAGCAATATATTGCGTCGTTAATGAAGCGGTCGGCTCAGTTAGAATGCGGCGGAAGTCTTCGGGTGTTAATGCGTTGAGTTCGACGCGAATCGGTAGGCGGCCTTGTAACTCTGGAATCAAATCAGAAGGCTTGGCTAAGTGGAAAGCCCCGGACGCGATAAACAAAATGTGGTCAGTTTTCACCATGCCGTATTTGGTGTTTACCGTGCAGCCTTCAATGAGGGGTAGCAAATCACGTTGCACACCTTCGCGTGATACATCTCCACCACTGGCTTCTGCGCGTTTGCAGACTTTATCGATCTCATCTAAGAAGACGATACCGTTTTGCTCTACGAGGTCGACGGCTTTTTCTTTAAGGTCTTCTTCTTTGACAAGTTTGGACGCTTCTTCTTCAATCAGCAGCTTTAGCGCTTCTTTAACGGGCAGACGACGGCTTTGTTTATTACCACTGCCTAAGTTAGAGAACATGCTTTGTAGCTGGCTGGTCATCTCTTCCATGCCAGGCGGTGTCATGATTTCGACGCCCATTTTAGACTGACTTAATTCGATCTCGATTTCTTTGTCGTCTAATTGGCCTTCACGTAGCTTCTTACGGAAAATTTGACGTGTTGCATTGTCCGTTTTGTTTTCAGCGGGAGGCTCATCAAACGCCGTTGGGCGTGCTTGTGGCAGCAGCGCATCTAAAACGCGTTCTTCCGCTGAATCTTCTGCGCGGAATTTAACCTTTTCGGTTTCTTGAACACGTAGCAGCTTCATTGCCATGTCCATTAGGTCGCGGATGATGGTCTCGACATCACGGCCGACATACCCCACTTCTGTAAACTTGGTTGCTTCTACTTTTATGAAAGGTGCATTCGCCAGCTTAGCTAAACGACGAGCGATTTCAGTTTTACCGACACCTGTTGGACCTATCATGAGAATATTTTTTGGTGTCACTTCTGGTCGCAAGTCATCATTAAGCTGCATGCGGCGCCAGCGGTTACGTAAAGCAATAGCCACTGAGCGTTTAGCGTCCTGCTGGCCAACAATGTGGCGATCCAGTTCGTGAACAATTTCACGAGGTGTCATGTTAGACATGTAAGGCTCCAGAATCTGGTTAAGACTGCTTAGCCGGCAGGCTTTCTAATGTAAGGTTGTGGTTGGTGAATACACAAATGTCAGCCGCTATGTGCAGGCTTTTTTCAACAATCTCTAATGCTGTGAGGTCGGTGTTTTCGACTAAAGCTTTTGCCGAAGCAAGGGCATAATTACCGCCTGAACCGATAGCAATAACGCCATCTTCAGGTTCGATAACATCGCCTGAACCCGAGATGAGGTAGGTTTTCTCTTCATTGGCGACTAGCATTAGGGCTTCTAGTTTGCGTAACGCTCGATCGCTACGCCATTGGCGAGCAAGGTGTATAACCGCATTTACGATGTTTCCATGATGCTTATCGAGTTGCTGTTCAAATAGGTCGCGTAATGTAATAGCGTCAGCTGTACTGCCTGCGAACCCTGTGATGACTTTATGTTTAGGCAAAGGATTAACTTTACGGGCAGTTCCCTTCATTACGGTGTTGCCTAGAGAAACCTGTCCATCACCGCCTACTACTACTTGGTCGCCACGGCGTACTGAAACAATTGTTGTCATGTTTTTAACCTTATTAACGGTTCTTTAATAAGGAGGATATGGGATGCCCCTTGATGAATTTCAAGGGGGCGAAGTAAAAACGAACTTAATCGACAGCGATCGTCATGGGGCTGATTCGTAAACGAGTCAACTTATCATGGACTTTATTCATCTCCGATCGGTTATCAAAAGGCCCGACCCTGACGCGATACCAAGTACCATTACTGCCGTCTGATTGGTTGGTGTGGACGTTTTTTAAACCGGAGAGTAATAGCTGGGCTCTCATCTTCTCGGCATCGGCTGCCGTGCGGAACGAAGCTGCTTGTAAAATATATTTTTTATCCAGCTTTGCTGTGCGTGGTGTTGATTTATACGCGGCTACTTCTGCTGGGTTAATTTCGGTTTTTGGCAGCAGGTCGTAAAACTCATACCGATTGGGGGCGTCGATTGCTTCCGCAGGGGCTGATTGCTCGACGACTTTTACACTGTCTGCTTTAGCCGTCACTGGTTTTGTTACAACCTTGGGCGCTGGTGTTGCTTTGGGAGTAGGTTTTGGAGCGGCTCGCTCAGGAGTCTTTTGTGATTGAACAGGCTTGCTCTCAGAGCTTGGCTTCGCTGTTCTTGACTGTCCAGAGGCCGCCTCTGTTGAATTTGGGTCAACCTTAATCAAGCTGTTCAGTAAGAAAATAAGCCCCGCTAAAGCCGCGAGGCTCAACAAGGCTAAACTCCAAGGCTTTTTCTTGGTTAGCGGCGGTTGCGCCGCTTTTTTTGCGCGTGCTTTCGCCGCTGCTGGCCGTGAAGGGCTAGCAGACGAACCATTACGTTTTCTTTGTACGAAATCTTTGCGCGATGCCATGGAGTGACGTCCTTCTTTACAGCGAGTCTTTACATCATTGTGGGTTACATTTGCTCGGGAGCACTAACACCCAATAAGGTTAGACCATTATTAATCACCTGACGTGTCGCTTCGCTTAACGTGACGCGTGCATTTCGCATGTTTGCATCGTCAATTAACATTTTATTGGCGTTGTAGTACGCATGAAAATCGTTTGCCAGTTCGCGTAAATAATTGGCGAGTGCATGGGGCTCATAGTTAACAGCTGAGTTAGTTAATACTTCTGGATACTTGGAAAGTTTGATGATTAAGTCTTTCTCAGATTCAGTGTCCAGTTGCGCTAAGTGCTCAAGCCCTGCTTCTTTATCCCAGTTCCAGCCCGCTTCTTCTAGTTTACGCATAACCGAGCAGACACGCGCATGTGCATATTGAATGTAGTACACAGGGTTGTCTTTGGATGAAGATTTGGCTAGCTCTAAATCAAAGTCCATATGCTGATCTGCTTTACGAGCCACATAGAAGAAGCGGCACGCATCTTTGCCTACTTCGTCACGCAGTTCACGCAAGGTGACAAATGAACCGGAGCGCGTTGACATCTGAACACGCTCTTCGCCGCGATACAGGATCGCAAATTGCACTAAGCGTACTAACAGGCGTTCAGGGTTATAGCCTAGTGCCTCGCAGGCGGCTTTCATGCGTGCAATATAGCCGTGGTGATCAGAGCCCCAGATATAGAGCACTTTATCAAAACCGCGTTCAAATTTGTTTTGAAGATAAGCGATATCAGAAGCAAAGTAGGTTGTTTGGCCGTTGGCGCGGCGTACAACGCGGTCTTTATCATCGCCGAACGCGGTTGAACGAAACCATAAATTACCTTCTTCTTCGAACAAGTAACCATTTTTCTCTAATGTAGCTAGCGCGCTATCAACGTCACCGTTAGCGGTTAAGCTACGTTCAGAGAACCATTCTTGATAGGTAACACCAAAGCCCGCTAAATCATCGCGAATATCGTTAAGAATCGAGTTAAGTGCGGCATCAAAAAATACGGCATAACCTTGCTCACCCAAAAGGGCTTGAGCACGCTGGCTTAACGCATCAATATGAGCATCTTTATCGCCGCCTTGAGGTTCGTCGGCCGGGATATCGGCGATTACTGTCTCGATAGGTTGTTTATATTGATCCGCATCCGCATCAATAATGCCTTGAGCGATATCGTAAATATAATCGCCTTTATAACCGTTGCTTGGAAACGTAACGGCTTCGCCTTGTTTCTCTAAATAACGTAACCAGACGCTGGTCGCCAAAATGTTCATTTGGCGGCCTGCATCGTTAACGTAGTACTCACGCTCTACCGGTACGCCAGCCGCCTCCAATAAGTCAGCTACAGAGGCGCCATAGGCTGCGCCGCGACCATGGCCGACATGAAGAGGCCCTGTTGGGTTAGCCGATACAAACTCTACCTGCACGCGCTCGTCTTGTTTAGCAAGACCACGACCAAACTCGGATTTTTGTTCAAGAATCGTAGAGATGACGGCAGCGGTAGACGCTTGGCTAACAAAAAAGTTAATAAAACCAGGGCCTGCAATTTCGGTCTTAACAAGGCTTTCTGATACGGGTAACGCGTCGATTAGTTGTTGGGCTAACTCGCGAGGGTTTCGTCGAGCGGGTTTTGCTAAAGTCAGTGCGATATTAGTGGCGAAATCACCGTGGGATTTGTCACGTGTATTTTCAACCATGATGTTAGGTTGGATGTCGTCGGCTAATACGCCGTTCTTGATCAAAGTGTCTAGGGCGACGCTGATCAGATCTGCAATCTGCTGTTTCATTGACTTTAAATCACCGGTCGGTTCGAAAGATTGTAACGAGTGTCGTTAAAGAACCGAGTATTATCCTCTGTTGTAGCTGGGATGTTAACCCCTGCTGCAACAGATTATTTGTTTTTCTTTTGTTTCGTCTTTAGGTTCTAAAGCGCTGTATCAACGCGCGTTGTGCTTCAGCAATGCGAAGTAAGCCAGAGCTACTTTCGGAAGCTTGGTTAGCGCCTTTTGCTGTTTCTGTCGAAGCAGCGTTAATCGTCACTAATGTTTTGCTTACTTCCTGTACTGCATGGGTCTGTTCTGAGGAGGCAGCGGCTATTTGCGTGTTCATTTGACGAATACTTTGAATAGCGGTTTGCATGGCCTGTAATGCTTCATTGGAGGAGCGTGCATAGTCAACGCAGCGTGCCGCTTGGTCGTGGCTGTCTTGCATGCTAGTCACAACGCTGCTGATGCGCTGCTGCATGCTGCTAACCATCGCTTGTATTTCTACGGTAGAGTTCTGAGTTCTGCTAGCTAGTTGGCGTACTTCGTCAGCTACGACAGCGAAACCGCGTCCATGGTCGCCCGCTCGAGCGGCTTCGATAGCGGCATTGAGCGCCAGCAGGTTTGTTTGCTCGGCGATGGTGTTGATGGTTTCAAGAATGCTGTCAATTTTTTTGCCATCGGCGGCAAGCTCTGTTGAGGCATTCATGGCTGATTGGATAACACGGGACTGTGCCGTAATGCTGCTGTGGGTCTGTTCCATCTTTTTGTGAGCATCCAAACCTAGGTTGTCGCATTCTTCTACGCTCTCTAGTGTTGCGTCAGAGTGCTGAGAAACTTCATCGACTGAATGCTCTAGCTCGGTAGCGGCCGCGGATGTCTGTTCCAATTGTGCGCTTTGCTGATCCATGGCTTTAGTTGTTGATAAGCTGATACGTTCATTCTCGCTGGCAACACGGGAAAGCTCTTGAGAGTTAGTCAGCATCTGCTTGAGTATATCTCGTAAGTTGTTGGTCACTGTATTTAAATTCGCCGCGAGTAAACCAAACTCATCTTTACGGCTTTGATCAAACTCAACGGTAAGATCGCCTTGGCTTAAGTCACCCAATTTGTGTTGTATGTTGGCTAATGGCTTACGAATAGTTAGTAGGATAATCCAGCCGACAAGGCCAGCAATTAATAAGCCAATAATACTTAGGCTGATAATT
>Ga0115007_10001769_pt1 | contig 13752 bp, 12 predicted proteins | sample ArcOceMetagenome_2_FD_87166 | JGI IMG/M metagenome (GOLD analysis project Ga0115007, IMG submission 87166) | Marine eukaryotic phytoplankton communities from Arctic Ocean - Arctic Ocean ARC135M Metagenome | ecosystem: Environmental > Aquatic > Marine > Oceanic | place: Arctic Ocean | collected... | reverse complement strand
TTGCTGCCATTACAGCAATACCACCCAAAAGTAATGCGCCACCTAAGAACTTAATAAGCTTAGGGTCATCAGAGAAAGCTGCTACACCTGCTACTCCTAGCAGAGCGCCTGTGCCAAAAGCTTTTACTTGTGTGGATGACACCTCAATACCAGCAGACCACTTCACGAAGTGTTCGCAGTTGTTCGAGGTGAGTTCGTATTTCCATTTGCCAATTTGAGATCTGGCTCTTTCTAAGACAGCCCTCGTAGGGGCTTCAAATTGAGCATCTACAACGTATGTCGTCTTTCCTTTAACGACTGTATCCCATAACTCTTCAGCTACAGTGCCTAGTCTTTTTGTGGCTGAGATGAGCATCAATTTGTTATCTGATCCAATACGGTCGGATACAAGTGACCAATGTTGGTATGTGCCGTAGTTTGTGACAATGATGTCGCCTGGTTTTACATTAATATCTTCCATGAAATGGATGCCTGTTTTTTGTTCATATAAGTTAAAAAGTGATGGTCGAAGTATATATATGTGGGCATTGAAAAATGGTTTCAATGTAAACGTATCAAAATGTAATACTTTAAGGCGCACCCAAGAACCGTTTACGGGGCGTATAGTTTGTCCCAATCTGGGCACAGTGCCGGAGTTGGATATTTATATAGCCGTCTCCGGTGTAGAGGGGCTGCAATATAGAGAAAGTGTTTATTAAGTTCTAGAAGCGACTGTAGCGTTAAGGCGCTCACTCAGCTCAGTAGCTTGTTTATTATCATTTCGCTCATAAACCTTATCAAGAGCGAAGATAGCGTTTATAAGGAGCTCACAGGCAGATAAAACGGTGTCAGTATATTCAGCATGAGAAGGTTCATTGATTAGTTCTTGAACAAGATTGCCTGTATCGGTGACTAAGTGCTCTTCAATTGAGCGAAGCCCGGAATGAATCGCTAAACTACCCATTACGTAAAGGGTATCGTAATAGTCTTCCATTCCCGCTTTTCTAGCAGTTGTAATAACACTGAGTTCTGACGTATCAACCTGTTTGCGTAGGTCTCTTAACTTCTTTTTCGATTGATTTCTGTACTTTCGTGCCTTTTCATAAAGCTCATCGTGCTGACCTTTACGGTTTTGCATTTTTACTAATCGCTCAAACGCCTTTCTTGTATGGTTAAGGTCCTGCATTTGAAGTAATTCAATAAATTTTGGGTCATTGGCTATAGCCCTTAATTGGAATACTGACTCCAGCATGCACCGTAGTAACATTTGTGACTGATGTGTCATGCCATCATAGGCTAAATTAATTATTCCCTGAAATGTCGATAATGTTCTGGCATAGAGCCCCGTTGCTATCAGCTCAACTTTGTTCAAATTATTAGGGTGTTGCTCATATTGATATGATTGAGCGTATTTATTAATTTCAAGCGATAGTTGTTTAGTTCGATTGTATTTTTGATCTATTAATTGATTGATATTGCATGGATTATCTGTGATAAATCCGTTTCGTTCGAACTCATTCATCCTTGTTCCTGCGCTTGATTAATTCTGATTAAGGGATCGCCTCAGGGTGAGGGCGAGAGCTTTACCTCGAAAGGGAAAAGCAGTTCTCCAATGATAATTAGCTTGTTAGGGCGTTTAAATAATTGCTGATTTGGTGATTGCTGTTTTTACAGTCTTAGAATCGTAACCAAATTCATCACAAAAAAAACTTAGCTGTTTAAGGTAAATTCGGTTGTTATAAACCCATTCCGTTGTGTTCTGATCTAGCTGAAGCCCAAGCCGATATGAATACAAAAAGTATCTAAACCAATGCAGAGCCATCTTGGTTAATTTTGCATCTTCTCGAATAGGCGTATCTTTAAAATCGAACCTAATGGCACTGAGTACATGGTTGTTGAGATCTTCTATTCCGTTTAAAGGGTTATAAAGTTTATGGTCTTTTATACCTAATGCAATAGCATTTCCAGTGAAGTCAAACTGTGACAGAACCTCTTCAACGGAGGTACATTTGTTCAAACCAGTGTCCCAGCTATCTATATTCATCATATCGCTATAGCAAGCTGTTTGAGACGAAGGAAACCAGCGAGGAGAATTAAATTGCCCGTACTCGAGTGTTCCAATATCCTTTAAGTATGAAAAAAAATTCTCTGTATCATTTCCTATTGCTAATATGTCAAAGTCTTTTGGAGGTAAAGATATTCCTAACGAAATGTCTCTAAGAACACCTCCTACTATGTATAGTTCAAGCTCATGAAATTGTTTTAGAGCTGTATTGATAGCATTAGAACCTACCCAGTTGGTGAACTCTTCTAAGGTCCTCTTAATGATCATGTTTTCTTGTGTATTTAGCATAAGAGGTATTAACGTTCTCTTGTCAAAGATATTGAACCATTAGTGTCAGAACCTTGCTCTGTGTAGTATGACCCACTCAAGCGGTTTGATGTTTTGTTCTGTTTAGTCATGTTAAGTGTGACTTTGGCTATTCCGCAAACAATGTAATCATCTTGCTTCCGATATTCGGGCTTGTCTTTAGATAGAAACCCCCATTCAAGCTCTGATTTTGAAGGATTAATGACTCTGAATCCCGCCATTGTTGATTCACTTTCTTTGGTTTCACCTTCAAGATAAATACTGATTTTATCCCATGTTTGATGTATATCGATTGTTATAGGGTACTCTTGCTTAAAGTTATTAACTGACGACTTTAAGATGCCGGACCATTTTCCGTTAATGATCGGGGTTTGAACTAAACCCAAAAGGTTAAGTATTTTTGACTGCCACAGATATTTGCTGAAAAGAATATATAGCAATCCATAAATAGCAAAAGCTGACGGTATTGAAATAAATACATTCAATTGATGAAGAAAAGGTGCCATCCATTCTAGTAAAGATAGTAAGAGTAGACTTGCCATAACAAGAAGAAAAAAAACTTTCAGCTTTGTATCGTTATTAATAGAGTAGTTATGCATCCTTTATAACCTTGCCTATTGATAGGTGTTAGTAATCTAGAGAACCGAAATACTACCACCTACTATCATTTAATAACCACTACTTGTTGGGTGGGTTGTTTTGCTCATACTGAGATGCGTCCTTGAATCCTGTTTATGCGCTCATATCATATCGCACTTTAGGTTCTACTTTGTTTTGACGGTGCCCTAATATTGCTCATTACGTAAAATTGTCTTGAATATTATGCTGACAATTTTCTTTGTGCGGTGCAGTTATCAATTTTAGCTGCCTTTGCATCTATTTACATAGAGGCCCTTGAATTTAAATGAATCGGTCATATTAAGTGTTTTGCTGCACTGCACAAAAATATAATGACTTTTGGTTGTGAATTGGTTATTTTATAGGCAGGCCTGTAGGGGTTAGAAAGTGCTAGGTTAGAAAAAGCAAAGATGTTGATCTCAGATCCGCTGTCACTAACTCCTTATAATAAGAGCCTGAATTGTAAATTTGATAAAGATAAAAACATAGCAGAGTAGTTAGTTGTTTATATCTATATAAAGTGACTCGTTTTTGAATTGCGGGGAATGGATATAAGGCAACAGCCAACGTTTTATTAATAAACTTTCACAGTTCGGCTGTGAGGAGGTTAAAACATGTGCATACCTGCTTCAATGAGTTTAGATGAGCTGATAGAGAAAACCCATTCGCTTACGGATACTCACCATGAAATTCTATCAAGCTGCGAGTCTCTAGAAGAGATCGTATCCCTTAATAACTGGTACTGGAATGCGATGCATTCCCTATGGCAGCAGGCGAACGCACCTGAGTGCGCGGCCTGATCTCAGCCCCTCGCCCAGCGAGGGTGGGGTGCTAGTGTCTATTATATGTTTGTGATTATTTGTCGCTTCAATTTCATTTAGTCGCGATAATGGGCGTTTATCATGTGACCTATGGATATGTATGGCCATTGCCAGATCCCCTTCTAAATTAACCTTGCCGCAGACTAATCCGGGTGTGACGACAGTTGTCGACTACTTGATAGGCAAGTTTCCGCAGATCGGTGCGCAGGTATGGCGGCAGCGCGCGATAGAGGGAAAGCTGCACTGGCATGATGGTACCTTAATTACACCCGCATCGGCTTACCGGCCAAAGCAGCGTGTCTATTACTATCGTGAGGTTGAGCAGGAGCCGGTGGTTCCGTTTAGCGAAACGGTTTTATTTGCAGATGCTGATATTTTATTGGCTTATAAACCTGCTTTTCTTCCGGTGACGCCCGGTGGGCGTTATGTGAATGAATGCCTACAGAACCGTTTGCGGTTAAAAACAGGGGTGGAAAACCTACAGGCGATCCATCGTATTGATCGGGCTACCTCAGGCTTGGTTCTGTTTTCCCTTAACCCTGAAACCTGTCATTTATATCATCAGTTATTCGCGTCTCGGCAGGTTCATAAAACCTATCAAGCGATTGTGAAAATTGATGGGGACTGTGATAAACCTATAGAAGGTCAGACGTGGGAGGTAACTAATCGGTTAGTGCCAGGGGATCCGCGGTTTTTGATGCAGGTTTGTGATGGGGAGGCTAATAGCCATTCGCGTGTGCGCTGTATCGAGCGCTTGGGGGAACGTGCACTGTTCGAATTAACGCCGATTACAGGTAAAACTCATCAGTTACGCGTGCATATGCAGGCGTTGGGTTGGCCTATTTTACACGATCGCTACTACCCTCAGTTACAGCCCAAATCGGCTGATAATTATGCGCAGCCGTTGCAGTTGTTAGCGCAGCAGCTTAGCTTTATTGATCCGGTCACCTCAGCGTCTCGTGTCTTTCACTGCGGTTATAGACTCAATTTAGCCAGTGAGCAGTTTGAGATGGTGTAAATGACGGTTTAGGTTGGTGTTACTGGGTGAGAAACGCCTCAAGCGTCTCTTTATCGAGCGGTTTGCTATATAAAAAGCCTTGGGCCTCATTACATCCCGCTTGGGTTAAAAAGTCTGCTTGCTCAGTGGTTTCTACCCCTTCGGCAATGACCGTGAGTCCTAAGCTGGAGGCTAAAGCTATGATGGCTTTGGAGATGGCCATATCACCGGTATCCGTTGGGATGTCGCGGATGAAACTACGATCAATTTTTAGTTTATGAATAGGTAGTTTTTTGAGGTAACTCAGGGATGAATAGCCGGTACCGAAATCATCAATCGATAAAGTGACACCGAGGTTTTTTATCTCATTAAGTTGTTCTACTGCTCTATCTGTTTCCTGCATGATGTAGCTTTCTGTGACTTCGAGTTCGAGGCGGCATGAGGGTAAGCCTGTTTCAGCTAGAGCTTCTTTGACAATATCGACCAGCTTGCCGCGTTTAATCTGTGGACCTGCGATATTGACCGCAATACGGCCAAAATCTAAGCCTTGATCCAGCCATGCTTTTGCTTGGGCGCAGGCGGTGCGTAAAACCCAGTCGCCAATTTTAATGATCAAATTGGACTCTTCAGCAAAGGGAATAAATTTTCCGGGTGGAATGTTGCCTGCTGTAGGGTGCTCCCAGCGGAGTAATACCTCCATGCCGATGATGGCATTGTCATCTAAGCGTATTTGCGGCTGATAGTTGAGGTGAAATTCACCTTTTTCCAGTGCTTGTTGCAGGTTGGTTTTGAAAAATACCTGCTCCAGTGCGCTGTTGGTCATATCCTCTTGGTAAAACTGATAGGTATTGCGGCCATTATGTTTTGCGCGATACATGGCCGCATCCGCATTACGTAAAAGCTCGGTTGAGTTATCACCGTCTTGAGGATAAAGGCTGACACCAATACTGGCGGTTACTGACGCGGTGTGGTCCGGCAGGCAAAAGTCTTGCTGGAATGCGTGTAAGAGCTTTTGTATAACAGTAAGCAGGTCATCGGTGTGATTAATGTCTTCTAGAAGCAAAATAAACTCATCACCACTAATGCGTGAGACAGAATCCTCTTTTCGTATACAGCTCTGCAAGCGTTTTGCTGATTCTTGTAATAGCTGATCGCCAATCGTATGGCCGAAGCTATCGTTAATGATTTTAAAATTATCAAGGTCAAAAAATAGAACGGCCACCAGCGATTTTCTACGTTTAGCCCGTTTAATGGCGTGGTCGATATACTCGTTTAACAGTAATCGGTTGGGTAGGCCGGTGAGGAGATCGTGATGGGCTAAATGGTAGAGATCTTTTTCCGTTTTTTTCATTTCGGTGACGTCGCGTACAACACAGACCAGCTCATCTTCTATCGACATTTGATTTAAGCGGGCATCAAAGTGCCGTAGTTCGCCTGCTATCTCCAATGTATAGGTGAAAATCTGCATGGTTTGAGTACGTTCGAGCTGCAAGAGCTTGTCTTGGAAGAGCGCGCCTAGCTCTGGCGGTAAAATATCTTGCATCTTCTTGCCCAAAAATGATTTAGGCTCCATATACAGTTGACGCTGATTATAGGCTTGAACCGATAAAATCGTACCATCAGATTTAAGCTGAAAATAGATGTCAGGGAGGGCCTGAAATAGGCTTTTTAATTCCGCCGCATAGTGCAGTTTATCCGCCTCAAACTGCTTGCGTTTAGTAATGTCTTGTACAATGCCTACCATGCTACTGATTTCGCCAAAGCTATCGAGTTGGTGGCTGCCAGATCCCCATATCCAGCGTATCTCACCATCTTTGCGCTTAATGCGGCACTCAAAATCCCAGTCAGTTTTGCTTTTTATGGAATATTTGAATTTTTGATCTACCTCCTGTCGGTCTTCAGGCAGAACATGTTCCAGAAAAACCTCATAGTTCCAGTGAGACAGTGGCTTATCGTAGCCAAATATTTGGTCATGTTGGGGTGAACGATACGCGCTATTTTCTAAAAGGTTGAGCTCCCAGCTGCCGGTGTGGCTCTGTTCCAGCACAAAATTAAGGCGCTTTTGGGTTATCTCTTTTTGTTTTTCGGCAAGGCGGCGCTCAGTGACATCAGTGGCTTGTATAATATAGCCAACTAAAGGGCCGTTATCCGATTGGTAGAGTGCGGTGGTGGCTGCTTCGGCATAGCGCAAACTACCGTTTACATGATAAGTATCTTCTGTTTTGACCGGTGTCCGTTGAGATGCCGCTTGTAGTAAGCGTTGCTTCCAAATTTTTTTCCACTCTGGCAAGTTGCGCCATGCGGGAGACTCCCAGAATAACTTCCCTACATAGTCTTCGCGTTTAGCGCCTTGCTGAGTAAGGGCTAACTGGTTGATTTTAAGTACACGTCCATCTGGCGACAAAATAGCCATAAATTGAAACTGTTGATTAAACACCATCTCGAACAGGCGTTCAGGGGCGTCATCCATGTGGAGACTATTAGATGTCGGATTTTTTAGTATCATTTAGGAAGTATTGTAGAAGAGTGTGAATTAATACAGTTTATATATGAAATATATCTACATTAGTTTTTTTGTATATCTTTCCATATGTAGGTGACCAAGCGGTGTTGCTTGCTAGGTATAAATGATGCGGGTTGTATGTTGTTAGGTCAGATGGACCGTCTGGATCCGGCTGAATGGAAGCAGATGAGAACGTGTTAGGACTGTTGAATGGTGTTCATCTAGTGCTAGGGGTATGAAAGAAAGGCAGTGCGGAACGATCATTAATGTGAGTTTTGTTGCTGGACGAAAAACCTTTCCTAATCATGCGGCGTATTGCGGTACTCAATTTGCGGTGGATGCGATCAGTGAGCATTTACGTGAAGAGCTTGCTGATACCGGTGTGCGTGTTATTACGCTTGCGCCTAGAGCAGTAGAGACAGAATTGCTGTCGCACACAACGTCGCAGGACGTTATTGATGCTTATCAAGATTGGAAAGGGGCAATAGGTGGCGCGATAAGGCCGGAAGATGTATCTGCATCGGCACTCTTTGCTTATCAGCAACCGCAGAATGTATGTATTAGGGAGATTGTTATCGCCCCGACAAGACAGGAGTCTTAAGTGCGTTCGCCCCTGATCCTATTAAATGGGTCGGGGGGCTATTGACGCATGACGCTTTGTCGCAATGTGGTGGCGTGCTGTTGTAATACCAAGGTTCGATCAACTAACAGGGTCAGGATCGCTATCGAGGGTGTAGTCGAGGTAAAAGAGCCGGCGGCCAGTCGTATGGACTACTGTGGCCGGGTTGAGATTGACGCATATTTATCGGTAATGGTGCTGCAGTGATAATTTCTTTCTAGATAGCTATGCATCTCAGAGATCGATAGCAATCCCGTTAAACGTTTCCACGTTTGACGTTTCGTGTTTTCTTGTGTTTTTAGTGGCTCATAACATGCCCAAAGGTCATGCTCTTTACCAGCGAAGCGGGATACACATAGATCCCCATTTAGATTTTCTAACATAGTTGTAACTCAGTATGCTTCGGAAGCCCCGTATCATGTAAACGTAGGTTTAGCGCGCTATTTATCAAGGCTGATTCATCGGGCGTATTAATAACAGCCTAAGAGGAACGGATAGCCGGGTCGGAAAAATAGAGGATGGATAGGGTGTAGCGAAGTGAAATTTAGAAAGAGCACGGATTAGTCCATGCTCTTGACTGTCAAAATTGATTTAACTCAATAGTGACTTATAACGGACGGATGTTTTCAGCTTGAGGGCCTTTCTGACCTTGAGTTACAGTGAACTCAACTTGTTGGCCTTCTTGCAAGCTTTTGAAACCGTCACCAGCAATCGCGCTGAAATGAGCAAAAACATCAGCACCTGATTTTTGTTCGATAAAGCCAAAGCCTTTCTCGTCATTAAACCATTTTACTGTGCCAGTTGTTGTAGTAGACATAATGTTTTGTATCCTATTTTCGGAAATATAAAGTCCGCCAGAAATTAGGCAGATGAATGCAGGAGTTTTTACTTTGTAAATATGAAAACAGGACGAGGGACTTAGAAAGGTATCGAAATGAGGTGCATAAATATAGAATAAAGCGTCTTACGAAAGATCACTCTACAGTGCTTCAGTATCTAGGTCAATTTATATTTACAGTTACTTTGCCGAGGGAGGCTTTGTAGCGCTGTGTTTATGTTGCCGAGATCCCCTTTGTTTATCGTGGTGGGGTGTTAACTAACGCACCTTAAAGCCTCGCCCTATAGATAGGCTATAATCCTTGCGTGTAAGTCATACCATTTACACGGAAGTCTGCTAGGCTTATAAAACGTGGAATGCTTGCTATGGGAGTTTGGACGTTAGTGTCTTGATGTACGCCTAATTAAAGCGAAACAGTAATACATCACGCGCGAACAATATTATAACGTCCGGAAACAGCGTAAACTTCTCCCCCCTCCATTCCATCTATACAGCTCTCTATTGGAACTGGAAAAACAGATACCATGCCCAAACATAATAGATGAATGTCATCATAGAAAAAGGACCAAGTGTCATTAAGGTTTTTATCACTGCACTTATCGTTGTTGGTTTAGCGGCCGGTATAAGAGTATGGTTTTTACAAGCGCTTGGATCCGAACTTATTTGGCTTACATTCTACCCTGCGGTCATTGCTGCAGCGCTCTATGCTGGCGTTTATGCGGGTGTGTTGGCCACGGCTCTGGCCTGTCTTATGGTTGTCGGTTGGTGGCCTCAGTTCGCTGACGTCCCTGCGCTTGAGACTAATGTTGAAACTCAATTCGACCTGCTTGAAATGGCTCTGTTTGTCATTCTGGGCGGCGTCCTCTCATACGTTATTGGCGCTTTGCGCTCTACCCGTGAAACGCTTAAACAGGTTCAACTTGACGGGGCATCAAGCGTCGAACGGGAGCTGTTTGTTCGCTCTATTATTGATGCTTCACCGAGCATGATCGGTTACTGGGGGAAGGATTTACGCTGCCTTTACGCTAACCCTGCGTATCAAGAGTGGTTCGATAAGGAGCCCAACGACATTGTAGGTATCGCCTTCCAGGATTTGGTGGATGAGGAGCTGTTCTCTATGAATGAGCCGTATATCCGCCAAGTACTGTCGGGAGAACCGCAACGATTTGAACGAACCTTGAGCAAAATAGATGGCAGTGAAGGGCATATCATTGGCCATTACATTCCCGATTTTGATTCGGATGGCTCAGTCAAAGGCTTTTCGATTTTAGCGAATGAAGTGACAGTGCTGAAGGAAACGCAAGAGCGGCTTAAATTAGCGGCCTGCGTTTTCGAAAACACCCTAGATGGCGTGCTGATTACCGATACCGACGGCATTATTTTATCGGTTAATCCCGCGTTTACTGAGATAACCGGTTATAGCGCCGAAGATGCGGTGGGGCAGACCCCGCGTATACTCCAGTCCAATCGACATGATCAAGATTTTTATGTGGCGATGTGGGATGAGATTACGACGAACAACCGCTGGAGTGGTGAAATATGGAACCGGCGTAAAGATGGCGATCTTTACCTTGAGCGTATGACCATTAGCATGGTGCGTGACCTTGAGGGTGAGCCTGTCCGTTATGTGTCGGTCTTTAATGACATTACGGCACTGAGGCGTAAAGATGAGCATTTAAAGCACTTGGCTTTTCATGATGCCTTAACGGACCTACCAAACCGTACCCTATTAATGGACCGTGTTAACCAAAAGCTCATCGACTCTGATCGTAAGCCCTGTAATTTAGCACTTATGTTTCTTGATCTTGATGGATTCAAAGCGGTTAACGACCGGTTTGGTCATAACGTCGGCGATGAGTTACTCAAAGAGGTGGCTAAGCGGCTGTTAGCATTGGTGCGGGAATCCGATACCGTTGCGCGGGTAGGGGGGGACGAATTTATGTTTATTCTTAATAACCCGCAAGGTAAAGCGGAGATTGAGTATGTTGCTAACCGAATTATTAATTCGATTAATGAGCCTATAGACGTGTATGGCGAATCGCTTCATATTGGCGCGTCTATCGGTATTGCTATGTTCCCAACCGATGGCGATAACGCTGTTGATCTTATCAATAATGCGGATATCGCCATGTATGGCGCTAAGCACTTAGGTAAAAACAATATTAGTTTCTTCGCCCCTAGCTACGGTGTCATCAAACCCCCCGGTAAAAACTGAAAAATTCGTATTAATTCCATTTATCATCCGCATGTGCGGGGGAGTCTGTATTATAGTAAACCCCTTAGGGTTAGCGTCTAGCGATGGGTCCGTATAAACCGTTGCTGGTCGGTTAATTTGCGTGGCTAGTGAAAGCCAATGCTCTTTAGAATACGCCAAATATGAAGGACGTCCGATGCAGTTGATTACCCTGACTCCAATTCGAAGCCACCTTAATTTAAAGGTCGGTGTGAATGAGCAAAGTATGGGTTATAAAGCGTTTCTTGATAACCTGTCTCAAGCCGCTCCATTGATTAGAGTACAACAGTTTCGTAACGACAAAGCCTACGAAAAAATCAATGAAGATGACCGAAATACCCTCTGTTTATTTCGACTATCACAGGATTATCCTGACCTGCAGGCCCAACTGGATGTGCAGGTTTACAGTAACTGTATGAGTATTGTCTCGATCTGTTTTGAACTAGACGAGGCGGATTACGATACACAGTTAGATGCATACCTTCATGCGACAACGACGGAGCTAATCGATAGTTTTTATCGGGACACCCTCTACCCTCTGCTTAATCGTCTTCCCGGTACTGTCGCCCCTGCTTATTTAGAGCCTGTGGGTAAGTTCACAGGGTTTACCGATATGAACATCCCCTTTGCTGGTAAAGCGGAGGTGGAGCAGCTGTGGAGTTCAAGTTTTCTCCGGCTTGATCGGCATGAGGTTGGGACTTATCAAGCTAAAATTACCGAATGGCTCAGCGATACCCCTCGCCCTGAGGATGCGGCTGAGATCATCCGCGGTGAAAAAAACCATGCATTATCTTGGTTGCACTATGTGTTAGTGGAAGAGCACGCACATGAGTTAGAGCATATGTTAGAAGCGATGTGTTTAGCGCAGTATGTCTATGCGGTGCAGGATGTATGCAATACACACCTCTACCGTGCTATTTCTGATGCGTATCTTGAAAACAATACACATAACGCAGAGCAAACATTAGATGGTATTCGTGCTATCACGCGTATGCATAGCTGCTCTTATCAAGAGAGTTTGAAGTACCTTAAACGGGATAAAAAACAGTTGCTTGAACAGATCCTGTCCGGTTGGGATTTTGATAAGTTAACGGAAAACTCCCAGCGTCTATTAGAGACGTGTGGAGGTCGCCTTAAAGATATTCATACCTCACGTTCAGAAAAGAGTACGTTTTATACGGACCTGATTTTGGTGGGGATCGGGTTCATTAGTTTATTTGACCTTGCCGTGTCCCTTTCCCAATATAGCCGTGCCTATACCTCGAATGCCACCTTGGGCTACCGTGATGTAGAACCTTCTAGCTTTCTGATCGAAATCGCGAGCTGGGAAACTGATAATTTACTGCTACTCAGTTGTGTGACGATTCTCTCGTTATTAGGAGGTTACTGGTATGCCAAAAGCCGCTAGTTTTTGGTGCGCGTGCGCGGTTAGCCTTCTGGTTTTAATGTCACCTGTTCAGGCAAAACCGTTTACCGATGCTGAGGTGTATACCGCATATTGGCCACCCTATGTGAATGCACCAGATGCCGAGCTAGGCACCGCATCACGGATTGTGCAGATGGTTTACAACCAGATGGAGCTGTCACCCGTGTGGCAGGAACTTGATTATTATTTTAGTTATCAACAGGTGGTAAAAAGCGGCATCAATGCCAATTTTCCCTACTTCTGGACCGCTGCGCGGGCAAAAGAGGTCTTATATTCTGACCCATTAATGAAGGTAGAAAATGGGGTTTTTTATTCAACACAGAGTCAGCAAATCGCCCCGGATTTAACCAATTTAAGTCAGCTAAAGGTCGGCCGAGTAGCCGGATACAGTTACGGTGAAAAACTCGCTTTTCTCCTAGATGATGCCACCGTTTTTAGTAGTGAAGTCATGGCGCTGACGGCTTTGGTCAATGGTGAGATTGATCTACTGCCGATTAGTATTGAGGTCGCGCGTCACTTGATACAAGAATATTACCCCCATCGTATCCATGAATTTAAAGTGTTGCCCCGTTATCGATCTAACGATGGGATTCACCTGATCGCGCCTAAAATCCCAGAGGGTGAGGCGTTTATCGCTAAATTTAATGCCGCCTTAGCTCTCCTCAAAGAGAAGGGTATGATCGAACAGGTATTGAGTACCCCTAAGTTAGGTGGCGGTAGTGGCTATGTCAGACTTGTTCTTACTGAAGGGTTTCCTGTTGTCACCGGGTTTGAGTTAACCGAGGCGGGAGAAAAACGGTTTTATATGATTCCGCAAGGGAGTCGCGCCATCGTACTGGGTTGGGATGATGTGGTTTTAAAACCGCATAAAACAGAGAAGATCTTTGATGGCATGATGAACTACTCGAAGGTGCGGATTGTTAATGGTCCCCATGCAGGACGAGAGTTGCATGTACGTAATATGCATTTAGAGGTCGATTAGTGCTTGAGCAGGTTTTAGGTTGGGCTGGGGTGGTGTTATATATAGTGGCCCATGGTTGGATCTCTATATTAAAACGCAGCCCTAAACAGGGGTACTATATTGTAAACCTGAGTGCGGCCCTGCTTATTGTGGCGTCCTCGATCATGCTCGCCTCATGGCAGCCGGTATTTATTAATGGGTTTTGGGCGCTGATTAGTATTGCAGCGTTAGCGCGCTTCCAATTACCGAGTTTGTTACTGACCAACCGCTATCTTGCGTTATTGGTGGCGGCTGTGTTTTGTGTGGGTATCGCTGGGCTTTTAGTGTGGGGAAATGTAGGGCTGTATATTCTAGCGTGGAGCTCGGTTATTGCGTTTTGTCTATCG
>Ga0115007_10001767_pt1 | contig 13755 bp, 18 predicted proteins | sample ArcOceMetagenome_2_FD_87166 | JGI IMG/M metagenome (GOLD analysis project Ga0115007, IMG submission 87166) | Marine eukaryotic phytoplankton communities from Arctic Ocean - Arctic Ocean ARC135M Metagenome | ecosystem: Environmental > Aquatic > Marine > Oceanic | place: Arctic Ocean | collected... | reverse complement strand
TTTAAGAATCCCAAAAACAAAGGAAATAGGCGAATTGTTTTCAATTGAAAAGGGACAATTTCATAAATTTTTTGAGTACGACAATCTTATTTACACACGCATATCTGATATTGAAAAGGGAACATATGAAGGAACTCTGTATGATTTGCAACTTACAAAAACACATAATTATTTAATTCATAATGGGGTTATTCACAACGGGGGTGGTAAACGGTCTGGTTCCTTCGCAATTTATTTAGAGCCTTGGCATGGTGATGTTGAATCTTTTCTTGAAATGAAAAAAAATCACGGAGATGAAGAAATGAGAGCAAGGGATTTATTTTATGCTTTGTGGATACCTGACCTTTTTATGAAAAGAGTTAGTCAAAATGCTGATTGGACTTTAATGTGCCCTGATAAATGTCCCGGATTAAGCGATTGTTATGGTGAAAAATTCAATGAACTATATACCAAATACGAAAGAGAAGGAAAAGGTAATAAAACTATGAAAGCACGAGATTTATGGTTCAAAATTCTTGATAGCCAAATAGAAACAGGAACACCATACATGCTTTATAAAGACGCGTGTAATGAAAAATCAAATCAAAAAAATTTAGGCACTATAAAGAGTTCAAATTTATGTACTGAAATAATCGAATACAGTGATGAAAACGAAACAGCCGTATGCAATTTAGCTTCTATATCTCTCAGTAAATTTATTAAAGAAACTAAATCCCCGTTTACTAAAAAAATAACTGTTTATACAAAAAATGATTGTAAATGGTGCGATTTACTAAAATATTTACTAAAACGGAAAAATATCGAATATACACAAATTATTATCGAACCTTCTGGATTTGAAGAGTATAAAAAGCAATTCAATGCTGAAACATTGCCTTTACTTTTACATGGTGATGAAAAAATAGGAGGATATGATAATATTCTTAGTTTACTTAGAAATTCATTTAATTATGAACTTCTTCATAAAGTTACAAAAGTTGTCACGCGTAACTTAAATAATGTTATTGATATTAATTATTATCCTACAAATAAAACAGATAATAGTAATAAAAAACATAGACCTATTGGAATTGGAATTCAGGGTCTTGCCGACGCATTTGCTATGATGGACATACCTTTTTATAGTGATTTGGCTAAACAAATTAATAAAAATATTTTTGAAACTATGTATCATGGTGCTTTGGAATCTAGTATGGAAATAGCAAAAAAAGAAGGGTCATATAGCTCTTTTATTGGTTCTCCGGCTAGTGAAGGCATTTTACAATTTGATATGTGGAATGTTATTCCATCTACACGGTATGATTGGGATACTCTAAAATTAAATATAAAAGAACATGGATTGAGAAACTCGCTATTACTTGCCCCAATGCCTACCGCATCTACATCTCAAATTCTAGGCAATAATGAATGTTTTGAACCATTTACAAGTAATATTTATGTAAGACGAACCATTGCTGGTGAATTTGTTTGTATTAATAAATTCCTACTTAAGGAGCTTATTGATTTAGGATTATGGACTGATGAGATAAAAAATAATATTATTAAACACGGTGGGTCTGTCCAAAATATAAAAGGTATCCCAAAAGGATTACAAGAAAAATATAAAATTGTTTGGGAAATTCCAATGAAACACCTATTAGAAATGTCGGCTGATAGAGGAGCATTTATCTGTCAAAGCCAAAGTACTAATTTATGGATGAAAGAACCAACTTACAAGAAACTTACCGCTATGCATATGTTTGCTTGGAAGAAGGGGCTTAAGACGGGTATTTATTATTTAAGAACAAAAGCAAAAGCAGCGCCCCAGCAATTTACGATCGAACCTGATAAAAATACATCAACTGTGTATGAAGAAGAAGATTGTTTAATGTGCGGTTCATAATTTTCTAATCAATATATAAGTATGTCTCATAAATCTAATAGACAATCTAATAATAGACAATCTCCTACTACTCCAAAAGGATTTATATGTAAGAGTTGTAAAAAAGATAAATCCATTTTAGAAGGACACATCGAAGAAGATGATAATGGAAATAAATTTTGTAGTAAAGATTGTAAATCTACTTTTAGTTTAGCTATTCAAGATGACCTTAATAAAAGAAACAAATTAGAATATATTATTGAAAATAATTGTAAAATTTGTGATAAAGCTATAGCAGAATATAAAAAACTAAAAGACACTATGAAAGGAGGTGGTGCTATTGAAATTGGTGATAACACATTAGAAAAGAAACTTATTGACGCTACAGCCCCATATAATGAAAAAGCAGCAAGAAACGCAGGAAACTTCGCAAAAGCTTCAATTGAAGTAGGAAAAGCTATTTTAGAACAATTAAATTTAGACCCATTAGCATTTATAAATAAAGCAAAGGAATTAGGTATTAAAATTTCAAAAATTACACAAGAGGGTATATACCTTTTATTTCCTGGCGATGATAATATTGGTCAATCAGTTGACAAACTTATTAAGTCTGGAACGAAAATATATTTTCTTCCTGTGCGTATTTTAGGAACTATAATAATAACAATATTTTTATCAATGTTTGACGTTTTTATTCCTTTAAATTTTTTAGGAAAAATTCCTGGATTAAAACCATTTATAGAATTAATAATGAAATATACGTCTATTATCCCGACAATACTTAAGAATATCAAAATTCCAAACTTAAGTATTCCAAACTTAAGTCTTAAAAATTTTCTCTATCAAGATGTATTGAATGCCGCATATGGAAAAAAGAACAGTAATAAACAAGGCGGTAGGAAGAAAACACGGAAAAAAAAGAAAATACGAAAATACAAGGATAAAAAGAAAAAAATATCAATATGTAATGAGTGAATTAAATTATATAATAATAAATCCACTTCAAATAGAATTATTATTACCGGCAAATAAAAAAAGAAAATTAACTGAAATAGAAGGAAGGTTCTTTGATAAAATGGAAAAACTAAAAAATATAAGTTTGGAAAACAAACAATTGAAATATATATTACACCATATCAAAAATAGAGTAATATTAGTAGATGTATAATTAACATATCTTTCAAAAAAAATTTAATTCAATATTTACTAATTAATGAATTTAATTATAATCCACACATATTTTTGTAATATTTTGTAAGTTCAATATGTTTTTTACCATCAAATAAATCTTTCTCATATACCATTTGATGTAAACATCGAAATGTTACAAATACATCTATAAGAGAATTATGTAAATTTTTTGGAATTGTTCCAAATAACTCTTCATGTAATTCCATTAGTTTTGGTGGTTTTTGATAATTTTGCCCCTTTTTCCATTTACTTGGTAACCAAAAGTTTGTCCATAATAATCCATGTTTCATAGTACAATATTCAATCTTTCTATGACGACCCAACCAATTAATAGATTTGTTCCTACAATATTCTGCTTGAAGAACACTATTATCAAATTTCAAATTATGCGCAACTAAAATATGACAACTCAGCCAATCCGCTGTAAACTTGCGCAATACATTATTGATATCTTCGCCCTTTTCTTCTGATATTTCTTTTGTAATTCCGTGTATATTACTACATACTTCAGGTATTTCAACACCATGTGGTAATTTAATAATATGATCCTGAATAGTATCTATTGTATCTTTAACATCATCATAAATTACCCAACTTAATTGGACAACATGGGGAAATAATTCATGATTTTCAGGGTTAGCATTTCTTTTCTTGGGTAATCCAGTTGTTTCAGTATCAAATACACAGTAACGAACCATTCTATTGATATTATATAATATGGTATTTAAATACTATTGGTATATTCAATTTTATACATTTATAATATCAATTAAAATGGCTTGAATATTTCAAATTCAGGTTGAGAAATTGTACAAGTATCTTGGGAATTTTTATAAATATTTAAACGCAATATGTCCCATTTACAATTGCTTGCCCTCATAGTAAATGTAAAATCACCCGAACAAAATGAACAATTAACACAATTTTCTAGTAATACGGGGGGCATATCAAATAAACTATATTTTTTTACATACGGTGGAATATCAAATAGTGTTGGAAACGGATTACCCAAACTGTTTAAGTCTTTTTCTACCTTTGCTATAGCACAATCATTCTGTACCATCAATACAGCAAACCTGATAGAATCGCCTTTTTTATATATTCTACTATACCAATTTGAAGTAATATATTGTCCCATAAGTTTTTGTGGTTGTTCATCCGTTAAAATAAACCGTCTATTTGGCACTAGCCACATATTTTCACCAGGTTTACTAATAACATTTACCGCAAATATAAACTTAAAACCCTTATAACATTTATACGGGTCGCTTATTGATGTATCGCAAGAAAATGCTTCATTATTATTCATATTATATATAAATTTAGTTTTAGTATTATGTCTTCTAATTATTTATAGTCAATTTTATACTATTCACCTTGTAATATTATTTCTTTACTTGTTTTACATATTCCAAATGATTTCCTGTGAAATTTTGTACATCCATGTAATTTTATACCATCCAAATGCCTCCTTGAAGCATATCCTTTATTTGAACGCAATCCATAATATTCGTCTAATTCTGGATATTTATCACACATTTCTTCTACATATTTATCTCTTGAAACTTTCGCCAATATTGAAGCAGCCGCAATAGAAGCATATTCATTATCCCCCTTAATTACAGTGGTATGATTTATATATTTACCACTTGGAGAACAATATGGTTTAAAATAGTTCCCATCTACTAATATATGTTCCGGTTCTACTAATAATTTATCTAACGCACAATGCATAGCATTATAGTTTGCCACATAAATATTATGCTTATCTATATATTTTTCATCTTTATAATCAACAACCCAATCAATAGCATTTTCTTTAATATAATCATAAGCCATTAACTTTTTTCTTGTTCCTAATTTTTTACTATCTTTAATAAATTCTTTAAAAAATGTTTCATCTTGTGGAATTATAACACCTGCTACATATACACGACCAAACATAGGCCCTCTCCCTGCTTCATCCATCCCCACTTCTATTAAATCTTTAATACAATATGTTTTCAACATTTAAATAATTATTACAAGTATCTTTTAAATAATTTTATTATTCTGTTATACTTCTTCTTCACCTTCATCTATTCGAGATAATACTATATTTCTTAATGGATGTAGAATCTCATAATCCTTTTGATCCATTGTAGTAATATTTTTAGAAGAGCCTACTCCATTTTCTCTTGTAAAATTTTGATATTCATTCTTGATTTTTTTATATGATTTATATTCTTCATAACAAATTGTTCCGGTAATTAATGAACCGTAACCTAAATAATATGAAAAACAACAACAAATACACCATTGAGAACAATCCATATATTAAATAGTTTATTATTTATAAATTATTTAATTATTAATTTAATGCACCGACACATACTGAATAATTTAATCGATTGATAAAATACAGTAATAATGGTTGTGAAAATATTATTGCCATTTCACTTAATTTCATTTTGTTTTTACCTTGTGCTAAACTCATCAATATAGTTAAGACAGACATACAAGTCATAAGAAAGAATATAACTGACCCAAAGTAAAAATAATCGCAATATTTAGCACTTAATGGTTCGAATAAATCTTGAATTTTCATCATTATATAATAAAACAAGATTTTTTTTTAAGATTCGTCCTTTTTATTATCAACACAGCAATTTTTACTTTTTTCATCTCCAATTATTTTTGTAACTGCTCTTCGTGCGATAGCTCTTCTAGCAAATCTATTTACCGAACCAACACTAGGCATTGGTGTAGCTCTAGGAAACCCCTTACCTTCTCCCGTAGAAAATGTTCCATTTCCATACGCAGTGGGAGACATTAAAAAATTTCTGCTTAATGTTCTAACAATAGATTGTCGATTGTTACTATTATTTTTTCTAATTGGACCGCTATTACCGACACCCTTTTGCGATTCTATCGCTTTTACTTGATTTGTATGAGCATCTGTAGGAGGCGTTTGTGCACCTCTAACTCTTCCGTGTGTTAATGATCTATAAGGCATAATATATAATTATCTAATATTTTTTTTTTCATTGCTTAATTTATATGAAATTACACAAAATTCATTTATTTTTACTATTAATTGTTGTTTTGGTTCTATCAACTTTAGGATTTACAGTAAGAGAATATTTCGAAAATAAAGGGGGTGTTTCCGAAGATGCTATGGATAATATTAAAAAAGAAAAGGCAAATCCAAATCCGGACCCAGCTTTAGAAGGGGGTTCAAATTATAATCCCTTTGGAAATAGTGTTGATGGTAATTACCAATCTGTTATATCAGATTTAGAAGATATTGTTATTCCCGATAGAAGAAAAAGAAAACATCATCATGACGAAGACGGAGATCATAAAAATAGAGAAAAAAGATTCGAAAATAAACTTGAGAAAAAATTACAAAAAGAAGAAAGGAATATGGCTAGAGAAGCAGGCGTTGATATGTCAAAGTATATTTTAAAATCTGAAGTTGTTCCACCAGTATGTCCTAAATGCCCAGACTCAAGAACTTGTCCAAGACAAAAACCGTGCCCTCCTTGCGCTCCTTGTGCTCGATGCCCAGAACCTGCTTTTGAATGTAAAAAAGTACCAAATTATAGCGCAGCTACAGTAAGTAATATATTGCCTCTGCCAAGATTAAATAGTTTTTCAGCTTTTAACTAATTAAACAACAACAGTTCTTTTTTATTTCACCAATTTTATATTCATCCCAACATTTTTTTGAAATTTTTGAATGAAAATTATAATCCACTGTACAATCATTTCCGGCTCTTTTTATTATTGGTTCACTGCCTATTGGATGTTTTTCAATAAATCTTGTAACATCATATACGTTATTATTAGCTATTAACCAACAATCGGTTTTTTTATTGTGAACCGATACCTCCTTTTGTGTATAGTATTTCATTAATAATAGTAATTAATATGATGATAATTACGTCAATTTTTTTAAAGTATTATTATACATGGCTTTTGGAACATTAGCGTTTTGTATAGTTTTAGGAGTTGCTGTATTATTGGGGTCCGTATATTTCTATTATACATATAAAGATCGTCGATGTTATAGTGATGCCGAAGTTACTAACCGATAGATAAATTGATTTAAATATTATTTAATAATATTTAAATTATAGCAATGAGTTTACTAAGAAATATATTTAAACGTTCACTACCCACTAAACTTGGCAGATGGGGAACAGGTGAACATATGAAAATAATTAACCGTAAGGCACAATTGGCAACAGACGATAACTGTGGGAGTAATCTATGTTTAAAAGAAATCAAGGAAAAAAGTATTAAAAATAAAGAGAAGATAAGAATTATTTATGAATTGGACCATTTAGTTCCTTATGTTATTAGGTAGTTCTCTTCTTCTTACACTTTTCATCCATTTGGAATGTCGGAACCTTCTTATCTTTAGGAACAATTTGAATGATGCATTTTGACTTTTTACCATATAATGGTTCAACGCAACCCTTTTCTTTTTTCTTTTTTGTTTTCTTCTTATTCTTTTTGATAAATTTTACAACATTTTTAGATTCTGCTAAATCAATAGTGCAACGCGACCTAAAATGTTCATAACGTTCGCGAATTTGATCATAATTTAACCCTGATTTTTTACCGAGCATCTTATTAATATGTTCGTGGAAATTAAACATCCATAATGAAAAGTGGTATCTATCCTTCAAATCTTTTTGGTTTAGTGGATGATCTTTTAAATTTTTCCGTAAATTTATACGACAATATTTACAAGGTAAAACGTGTTTTAGATTAATTATAAATTTTTTATAATTTTTTTTATCTTGTTTTGTTGGTTTTGTTGGATAATTAAAACTCATAGTATGTAAATAATGCCACAAGCTGGGACCCCATACACTTGTTAACATACCGTCTCCACTTTTAAAATCATCCTTATCATAAATCTTTTGAGTTTTTTTCTTCTTTCTTCTTTTTTTTGCCTTTACTTTTCTTTTTTTTGTATAATTTTTTTTAATTACTTTTATCTTTAATTTTCTACTGCGTTTCATGATATATAAAATCGAGAAAATAATTTAAACAAAATTTTTCTCCCCATTTACATATTTAATTAAATTATCTATATCATTTTGTTTAGCAATTTTCATCCCATATTTTATTCTCCATAAATCAATGAAAAAATCTCTATCATTATTGTAATTTTTCCTTTTAATATATACTAGTTTACCAGACTTATTACGCACATACATATATAAAAACTTGATAATTAGTCTTTATATTCGTTAAAATAATATACTTCCTCTCTCTTTAGTATATTATATGTCTATACTTGACACTATGAACAATCACTTACCTATGGTTAAAGGAATGTTATTTAACAAAAAAGTAATAATTATTTTAATAGTTGCTGCTATTTTCATTGGAGTTGCATTTTGGGTTTATACTACATATATAGCACCATCAATTGACCCAGAATATGTTCCAAATAGAGAGTTTACAGAAGAGACCTCTAAGACTGCTGATTTATACATGTTTTCTGTAGATTGGTGTCCATATTCCAAAAAAGCAAAGCCTATTTGGAAAAAACTTACAAGCAAATACGATGGCCGTGATATTAATGGTATTAGTCTCAGCATTAAAGAAATAGACGGCGATAAACAAGCTTCAGAACTAGCAGTATTTGAAACAACCTATTTAGATGGAAAAAAAATAGACGGATATCCTTCCATTTATATGGTCAAGGATGATAAAGTCCATGAATATGATGCTAAACCTAATCTTGAAACGTTAACTGAATTTATTCAGTCTGTTCTTTAGAAGGTTGGTAATTTACAAATAATTTAGCGTATTTTCTTCCCAATTCAAAAACCCTTATTCTTTCATTTTTATTATTAATCAATAATTTAGCGTCTTCAATGTTCATTGAAGTTGCAGGAATAATTAATTCTTTTACATTTTTATCATAATTATCATTTAATCTTTCATTTTGTCTTATTAATTTCATTATTACATAATAGCCAAAATGAAAAATTGACCCCCCTTCCGGACAACTTTCAGTTTCATCGTCCTTTATTTTAAATCCTAATATTTCTTCTACTTTATGATTTTTTAATGCTTCTTGTATTGGATATGGGTTAATTATACCACCATCAACAAACCATTCGCTGTCGCAATATACCGGTTGAAATACAAATGGTATTGAACAACTTTTATATATTGCTTCTAATACTTTCATATTTGCGTGTGTTTCATAATTATAACATTCATATGAAAATTTATTTAAATTTGTAACATAAACATTTAATCGAATTTTACTGTAATTATATAATTCTTGAAAGGTAATATGTTTATTTAATCCACAACTTTTTAATAAATTCTCAAAGATACCATATATAAAATCTATCTTAATAATTCCCTTTTTACTTATAAATTCTAATAATGAATCTACTGAAAATGTAAAATATTTTGTAAAAGGGAAGTTAACGCCATATTCAATTAATGTATCATAGTCTAATTTCAAACACATTATAACACCTATTAAAGCTCCAACAGATGTTCCGTATATATTTTCTATTTTTTCTATATCAATATAATTTTGGTTTATTAACTCCTTCATTGCTCCTATTATATAAAGCCCTTTATATGCTCCTCCAGCCAGAACTAAATGTTTGATACTCATATATATATATATATAATATAATCGTAGTTTTTTAATAGTTTTTTTTCTAATAAAAATTTAATATGAATAATAACTTTAATGAAAAACTTAATTTAGACGATCTTTACGAAAGAACTAGAGAAACATCTCAAACAAAAATTAAAACGTATCAAAAAATATTAGCGCGTATTCATACACGTATTAAAACTATATCTAGACAACGCAACAACAGTAAATTCTGTATGTATATTATTCCTGAATTTATTTTAGGTATTCCAAGATATGATATATCAGAATGCACAAATTATGTTATTAACCAACTTACTGAAAATGGATTTCAAATAAAATATACTTATCCAAACTTATTATTTATTTCTTGGCAACATTACATTCCAAAATATCAAAGAAGTGATATTAAGAAAAAAACAGGAATTATTATTGATGGTTTCGGGAATGTTATTGATAAAAGTGTGAAAAACCAGAGAGATAATACAAATCCAAATAGTTTTTTATTGATGGATAAAAATATTAAAACCACAGATGGTAAGAAATCAGAGAAAAACTTCAAGGCTACATCGTCTTACAAACCAACAGGGAACCTTATTTACAATCCAAAACTTATTGAGAAGATTGATTTAAGTCTGTTAAAGAAAAATTAATTTTAGAAATTAAGAAAATTTACAAGGAAAGTTATGTTTTTTTTAAGAAAGTCATCCCATATTGTCATTTTGGACATTCTATAAATGTCCATTTTTGAGATTTTCAAAGTACTTTTTTCGGAATTTTATGTCAAAAAACGGACAAGACCTTTATGCAGTGAGTATAAATTTATGAATATCATCATTGTTAGCATAAAGTTTTTTTTAAAGATTTTGAAAGTGATTTAAAAGCGTTTTTTTATATTTCCATATATATATGAAAAAAACGCAAAAAAACGCAAAAAAAATAAAGAAAGAAAAAATTTATTGTTGTAAAAATTGTGACTATTCTACGTGTAATAAAACAGATTACAATCGCCATTTAAAAACACAAAAACATAAAAAAAATTTTAATTTTAATAATGATATTTTAGAAAAAACGCTTTTCATTAAAAAAACGCAAAAAGTAGCAAATTTTTCATGTATTTGTGGTAAAACATTTAAGACCAAGAGTGGTATATGGAAACATAATAAAAAATGTGAATATGAAAACCAGTCAGGCGTTTTTTCTATTTCCAAAGTTTCCAAAAAAAGTTTCCAAAGTTTCCAAAAGTTTCCGCATGATAATAATGAAGACCTAGACAAGAAGTTAAAGCAAATACAGTTAGAAAATGAATTATTAAAACAACAAAAATTGAAAAAAGAAATTGAACAAATGAATAAAAATGTCCAAAACACAAAAAATGGCTCACAGGGTTGTAAAAATTACGTCCATTTCGGGGATGGGGGAAATCAAACATACAATAATAATAATATTAGTATCAATATGTATTTGAATGAGAACTGCAAAAATGCTATGAGTTTGGAGGATTTTATGAAAAATATTAAAATTTCGTTACAAGATTTGGATTATACAACAAAAAATGGATATATGGCCGGTATCTCAAATATTTTTATGAACCAATTATGTGATATTGCCCCGAATGAACGACCAATCCAGTGTAGTGATGAAAAACGACTACAATTTTATATAAAGGAGGATGATGAATGGAAGAAAGACCAAAATAATCAAAAGATTAACAGTAGTATTAATAAAATAAAAATCAAACAATATGATAAAATTGATAAATGGATGGAAGAAAATCCTAATTGGCAAACAGATTCATCATTGGTAGATGAGTATCAACATATGGTGGATAAAATAGCAGGCCCATATGAAGAAAAAGCAAAAATGAAAATCTCAAAAAAAATTCAAAAAGAATTAGCAAAAGCAACAAACATTAAGGATGAAATTGAAAAAATGAAAAACAAATAAATTATATATTAAATTAAATAATATATAATTATCTTTTTTTACGTGAGTTTCTTTTTTTTTTCTTTTGCTTCCTCTTTCTAGAACCACCCATTGCGACAGCAGTAGAATAAGGGGCTTGTATATTAATATTTGTAACATTTTGATTTATTTGGGATAATTTATCTTTTAATTGTTCCGTCCCATCTGGTTGTTTATTAATGTTGTTATCTGTGGGTTTTATAATTTTAGGTTTATTAAAATCACTCATGTCTTCTATAGGAGTTGATGTATTATCATTACTAGTGTTTATTTTTGATAAATCAGAACTATCCTCAGCGTCTACGGCTTCAACATTCGGTGCTTTTTTTTCAGTACTTTCATCTTCAACAACACCTTTTAATGAATCTGCTTTATTTTGAAATTTATTAATACGTCGCTCTGTTGTTAGCATCATTTTTTGTGTAATAACAGCTTCAAAAATGGATAATCCTTTTTGAAAATCATCTTCACATCCAACATAAAGTTTAATAACATTCTCTCTAGTTTTATCTACCAATTCTTTAAGTTTATCTTTCGTAAGTTTTGGATTTATTGTTAATTTTTTTTGTTTTTTGATTGGGTCAATCCAAAAACTAAAGATTTCTTTAATAACACTTAATAAATCGTGTTCTATTTTTTGCGAAGCTGAAATCATTTTCTTTAAATGTTGTGCGTATTCATTAAATAATTTATCACTTTGTGTTGATTTATAAGATTTATTCCATGGGCTTTCGGGGTCTTTACATAATTCTTGGTTATGAAAATCTTTAAGAGGAATATCAGAAAACTTAAGGACTTCATATTTTTTAATAGTAACGGGAGTTCCTTCTATTTGGGTAATATCAAGTGTTTTTTTCTGTGATTTTGTCCCTTTTTCTTTTTTCTTTTTAATGTCTTCTGTTTTATCGCCAAATCTTACTATATATTCACCGTTGGGTTTTTTTTCTACTTTTTCAACAAAACCAAATTTTGATTGAAAGTAATTACCTATTTCTTCTTCGGTAGAGTTAGATAACCCGTTTACAATAATAGAAACTTCATTAGGTAAAAATGGTTCACCTGTGAATGATATATAAAACTTTTCAACATCTTTTTCATAAACATTTTTTCTTGTTTCTTCAGTCATTCCTTTATAGACACCCTTATCAAGATCAAAATCATCATAATATAACAATTCTAACTCTGGAATACCGGGTTCATCTGAAAGCATTTTATCTTCGGTAGAGCTAATTGGAACCTCAATACCATCAATAGAAGTATTTATTTTTTTATTCATATCACAATTATTGACTTTAATAACAATACCATTTTCAGTATTTTGTCTAGTCATTAAAGCACTAATTCTTCTTGAACAAAGATTAAATTTACTATATTTAATTTGAAGATGTTTGGGAATATCTTTCTTTTTGCTAAGCGGAACTGTAATTTCCCGACCATTGGGGTCTGTATAAGTATATCTTGGATTAATAGTCATTGAAATACAAGCAAATAAATGTGCGATTTTAACATAAAATTTGGCTATAGCATTGCACATGTGTTGTTTTTTAAATTTATTTTGAACATCAACTGTATCAAGTTGATTTTTGGCTAAATAAATTATATTAGCATCTGCAGTTCTGTTAATAGGAACACCTTTTTCAGTTCTTTGTTCAAGGAATTTGATGTCCATATTATTGACATATTTTTCAATAACTTTAGAGGTTAATATGACCAATTTATCACAATATTCAGGTTTATGTAGATTAATCATATCTGTAAAAGAAGAAGTAGTGATATATTTGGCGGCAGTATAATCAATAACATTTTCTATTTTCATATTTTCAGTTTCCTTATCTGTATCGGGAGTATCTTCATTATTATTTTTAGGTTTTGAATTTTGTGCGCCCATTTATGATAAATATATATATTATAAAATTGAATTAAAAACAAACTATTATATATTTAATTAATAATGTTCAGTCAACAGACAAAAAAGAAAAAGAAAGGTAAAAAGAGGTTAAAAAATCTTTGGAATGCTTTTGAAAGTGTAGAAAATAAAGAGAAAAAATTAGAACTTTTATATGAATCGCAGAATTTACGTCAACGAGAAACGTGTGATTTATGTAATAGT
>Ga0115007_10001765_pt1 | contig 13761 bp, 12 predicted proteins | sample ArcOceMetagenome_2_FD_87166 | JGI IMG/M metagenome (GOLD analysis project Ga0115007, IMG submission 87166) | Marine eukaryotic phytoplankton communities from Arctic Ocean - Arctic Ocean ARC135M Metagenome | ecosystem: Environmental > Aquatic > Marine > Oceanic | place: Arctic Ocean | collected... | reverse complement strand
GCACCGCGCTTAATGCCCGTGCAATTAGATGAAGATGGCGGCGAACTTTTAAAGAAAAAAATAGAAGCCTTGGACGTAGATGTTCATTGCAACAAAGCCACTTCAGAGATCGTCCCAGGTGAAGAGCATACCTACCGTATGAACTTCAGCGATGGCACGTTCTTAGAAACCGACCTAATCCTATTCTCTGCCGGTATCCGCCCTCAAGATGCCCTAGCGCGTAGCAGTGCTCTCACCATTGGCGAGCGCGGCGGCATTGTTGTTAACGATCACTGCCAAACCTCTGACGAAGATATTTTTGCCATCGGCGAATGTGCATTATGGAACAATCAAATTTTTGGTTTAGTGGCCCCCGGTTACACGATGGCAAAGACAGCCGTTGCAGCCATTATCGGTAACTTAGAAAACGATACCGCCTTTACCGGCGCGGATATGAGTACAAAACTGAAACTACTTGGTGTTGATGTAGGTTCGATTGGCGACGCTCATGGCAAAACCCCTGGCAGCCTAAGTTACCGTTACCTTGATGAAGATGAGCAAATTTATTCTCGCATTGTCGTATCTGAAGACCGAACAAAACTACTCGGTGCCGTACTGGTTGGAGATAACAGTAAATACGATACGCTCCTTCAATACGCGCTCAACGGCATTGATCTGCCCGAAAAGCCACAAACCTTAATTTTACCTTCATTCGATGGTGCTTCCGCACCCACATTAGGACCTGATGCACTGCCAGACGACGCCACAATTTGCTCTTGTTTAAACGTAACTAAAGGCCAAATCTGTTGCTCAATCGACGAAGGTGCGGCCTCTGTCGCTGATGTAAAAGAGGTCACTAAAGCCGCATCAGGCTGTGGTGGTTGTGCCGCTATGTTAAAAAACCTAGTTGACCATGAGCTTGAAAAACGAGGGGTTGAAGTCTGTAAAGATATCTGTGAACACTTTGCTTACACCCGTGAAGAGCTTTACCACATTGTCCGTGTCGAAGGGATTCGTAGCTTCTCTGATCTGCTTACTAAACATGGTAAAGGCTTAGGTTGTGAGATTTGTAAGCCTGCAGCGGGCTCTATTCTTGCTTCGTGCTGGAACGAGCATGTATTAGATGAGCCCCATGTCGGCTTACAAGATACCAATGACCGTTTTATGGCCAATATACAAAAAGATGGGACCTACTCCATTGTTCCCCGTATTGCTGGCGGCGAGATCACTCCTGACAAACTGATTGTGCTAGGTCAGGTGGGTAAGAAATACAATTTATACACCAAGATTACGGGTGGCCAACGTGTTGACCTATTTGGTGCAAAACTGCATGAACTTCCACTGATCTGGAAAGAGCTAATTGATGCCGGTTTTGAAACAGGTCACGCCTACGGTAAATCGCTTCGTACGGTTAAATCTTGTGTCGGGAGTACCTGGTGCCGCTTCGGCGTAAAAGACAGTGCCAGCATGGCGATCGATTTAGAGAACCGTTACAAAGGGCTTCGCTCTCCTCATAAAATCAAGTTTGCCGTGTCCGGTTGTACCCGCGAATGTGCAGAAGCACAAAGTAAAGATATTGGTGTGATCGCCACCGAAAATGGCTGGAACCTTTATGTGTGCGGTAATGGCGGTATGAAGCCTCGCCACGGAGATCTATTTGCTACTGACCTAGATGACGAGATGTTGGTTAAATATATCGACCGCGTACTGATGTTCTACGTAAAAACAGCCGACCGCCTACAGCGTACCTCTGTCTGGATGGAAAATTTGGAAGGCGGTTTAGACTACCTCAAAGAGGTGGTGCTAAATGACAAATTAAATATTGCGGCAGAACTGGAAGCACAAATGCAGCATGTTGTTGATACCTACCAATGTGAGTGGAAGACAACGCTGGGGAATGAAGACAAGTTGAAACAGTTCCGCAGCCTTGTAAATACGGAAGAACAAACAGATCCACAAATTGTACATATTATCGAACGCAATCAGGTTCGCCCTGTTTAATTAAGTACGCTGACAAAAAGAGGACAATGTTATGACAATTAATCCAAATGCAGACTGGCTTAAACTCTGTAATAAAAGCGACTTAGTACCTAACACAGGTGTTGCTGCATTATATCAAGATCAGCAAATCGCCATCTTTTATATTCCTGAATATAAAGATGAAGTTTTTGCGATCGGCAACCAAGATCCCTTTAGCGGCGCAAATATATTAGCCCGTGGTTTAATCGGCGATATAAAAGGTGAACCTATGGTGGCATCACCTTTATATAAACAGCACTTCTCCTTAAATACAGGAAGCTGTTTTGAGGATTCAAACATTAAAGTACCGGTATGGCCCGTACGTTTGAAAGGTGAAAACGTCGAGATCATAGCCGCATAATGAGGACCGACTTCCGCGAGGAATAACTTACACAGCGATGTGTAAGTGCGCTCTAAAATAACGTATACCCATACTTTTAGAGCACTTACCCAATGTAATGACATTGGTTTTTTACCGCAGGCAGCCCCTGCGGTTTTTTTATAGCCATCGGATCAAGATTTCTCAGCCGCGAGCTTTATCGCGTCTAAGTTATGTCCCATTTTAAAGAGCAACATATCTTTATCCAACGGTTTCAGCATCACTTCATGTACGCCCTGCTTCATCGCCTCTTTCGCGTTTTGGCTGTCGCCGGGCTTTGCTAATACCATTATCCGCGTATGGCTCATTTCAGGGTCTTGTTTGATCTGATCAATTACAAATAACGCACTCATATCTGGCAGCGTTAAATCAAGCAGTATGATGTCTGGCTTCCAGTTTTTTAATAACTTCATAGTATGAACTGCGCTACCCGATATTTGCGCTTTATAACCCGCGCCATCCAATATGCTCTTAATCTCATCTCGCTGCTCAACCTCATCCTCTAGCAGTAAGATATTGCTATCATCAAAAACAATGGGGTTTTCACTCTCGGCCTGCAGTTTTGTTTTTTTCTGTTGAGCCGTGCTCGCAACCGTATTTAACTTAGCTTGTACTTGGCCATTCGCGCCTTTCTGATGCACGCCTACTTCTTGCATATGCTTTTGCGCATGGGTATCAATAAGACTACTGATATTTTTACGCGACCGTTCAGTAATGTCGCCACCGTCGATAATTTTTTCTTTCATATGCTTCATTGAAAAAGAGACAAGATCCATCAATTTTTCATAGTTATCTTCGTTAAGGTCAGTGATCTCATTGTCGCAATTAATGATCTGATCAAAATACTCACACAAATTTTCGACACTGCACTCTCCCGCCGCCAGAATGTTTTTATCTGCCCGTTCCGTAATTTCACGACGTATAAAGCGTAGACGCAGTAACAGGTGGTAAGGGTCATAGAGGGGACAAATGATAAAATAATCATCAAACACATCTTTATTACAAATCCCGAAGGCTTCTTTAAGCTCTTCTCTGCTGCAAAAAACAATCCGTTTGAACACAATTTTTTCTACATTTTTCTTTGCACTGAGGAGATGAAGGTAAAACACCTCATTATTTTTAATGCCATCCAGACCAAGCAGAAGCACATCAATTTGATGCTCCACAATCAGCTTGACCGCCTCCTCTTCAGTAGACGCTGTATAAAAACGTGGAAAATGCCTTTTAATCATATTGCAAAGAGACTCGATCTCTTTTGTCGATTTAATGACTAAAAGAACAGAAAACCGTTTGCTGGAACTCATCTACCTATACCTCTGGCGATGCTTACTTCGCATTGATCCTCTAAGTTTAATCCACTCTGCAAAAATTGCTTTAAAATCACTAAATTAAGTTCTCTTTTAACGAATAAATCAGGCCAAAGTGCCTAAAACAAACTCAACACCTTGGCTAACAATAATGAATGTTGCTTTGCCCTGCCGTTCCACCTCTTTAGCCATTGCAACCAATTCATAAAACACATTGCGATGGAGTAAACCTTTCATACCATATCGAACATTAATATAGGGTGAAGGTTCACCGGTTTCAGGACAGTGCTCAACCCAAAGTCGGTGCTCTGGCCCCAGTGTCACCCTATCCCCTGTAAGACTGGTAAAGGTCAGTTCAACGCCCTTTTCGCCCTCATTATGACAAACCGAAATAAATAAGAAAGGCGCGTCCTCTACTTCTATACCGATTTTTTCTACCGGCGTTTTAAGAAAGTATTTATCCCCTTCCATCCACAACACCGTTGAAAACAGCGTTACCATCGCAGGGCGCCCAATAGGGGTACCCATATAATACCAACGACCGTCACGGGCAATACGCATATCAATATCACCACAGAACGGAGGGTTCCAACTCGCCAGTGGAGGTTGGCCATCCGTCGCGCCTTTAATTTCCTTGCTCACTTTCATTAAATCAAAATCACTATTGGACAACGACCCGCTCCACTTAACTCACTTGCTATTAAATTTACTCAACACCATTGGAAAAACTTTCATGCGCTCAGCTAACTACATGAAAATCATTAATTGTTAGAATGGCCAACAATTAAAGCTTAGCGATAAAAGTAAAAAATACCATGAAACAGGATCTAAGAACCAAGTTTGCAGACAGCAGTCGCGGCGTTTACCTTTTTGGTACCACGCCACCTAAAGCGACAACCAGCGATGAGGCAACCTCAGAGATCGCAGACAAGTTGCTTGATCGCCTTAAACATGTAGAGTTTGATGGCCTCATTGTTTATGACATTCAGGACGAAAGCAGCCGAATTGACATGCCTCGGCCGTTTCCCTATATGCGTACCTTAGATCCACTTGTCTATTCTAAGCTACTGCGTGAAAAATCAGAAAAGCCGATCATCACGTATAAAAGTGTCTCCCAACGGGATAAAGAGGCTTTTATTGAGTGGCTCGACACCGCGTGGAATACCTATGATGTGCGCGATACTGTGCTTGTGGGTAGCCCCTCATCCGAAGGGGAGATAAAACTCAGCCTTAATGATGCCTATGCAGCGATTGCTGACCACCCCGCCAACTTCCAGCTGGGCGGCGTGACCATTGCTGAGCGTCATGCGGTTAAACGTAATGAACATGAGCGGCTCATTAGCAAATCAGCGAATGGCTGTGAGTTCTTTGTTTCACAAGCGGTTTACAATGCCCAAGCAACTATTGATATGCTAAGTAGCTACGCACGCCAATGTCGCAAAGAGGGGATAACGCCGAAACGTGTCATTCTCACCTTTACCCCTTGTGGAAGTGCGAAAACACTGGAATTTATGGAATGGCTAGGTATCTCAGTACCTGAAGCGACTAAATTCCGCATTATTGATGCGGAAAACCCACTGCAAGAATCAACGCAAATTTGTCGCAATAACTTAGAGCAGATATTAGAAGCGGTCATGCCGCTAAATATCCCCATCGGTTTAAACATTGAGAGTTTAACAAACCGTAAAGAGGAGATTGATGCCTCTATTCGTTTATTTAAACTTCTCAAGTCCATCGTGGATCTCAAGCTCGCTGAAGCCAATATATAGTCCCGTCAAAACTCGTCAACATCGCGGCTCGTTTATCAAAAAACGATAAATAGAGCCGCTCCCCCCTAGATATTTCCTTGTGCGTTTTAGCCTACACCCCTTGACCTATCCGCCTTTCACATAAGTTCAGGATAGTTTGTTGTATTTTTAATCCTTGATTAACGACTAAAGCTACGTTATTTTGACGAATCGTCACTTATAAAAAGTTAGTTGAAATGCCTCCTGAAACGATTAACCGCTGCCCGCTAAAGACACGCGAAGAAGAGATAATGGATAAAGCCTTAGAGATGATGACTGCTCAAGGTGTTGCAGGGCTGACCATCGATAAACTTGTCGCCAACGTGCCCTATTCCAAAGGCACCATCTACAACCACTTTACTTGCAAAGAAGATATCCTTACGGGGTTATGTAACCGAAGCGTACAAAACCTATATGATCTTTTTTGTCACGCCGCCTCATTCAATGGCTCTAGCCGCGAGAAGATTCTCGCCATAGGCTATGCCTACATGCTTTATTCTCTACTGCACCCCACCGAATTTATGCTCGTTATTTCAGCGAAGACCCCTTCAATTTTTGAAAAAGCATCGGATAAACGTCGAGAGCAACACCTCGCACTTGAACACAAACTGCTCGATAGTATTTTACATGTAATATCTGAAGGGCTTACCGAGGGCGACTTTAAGCTACAAAATCATTTAAGCCCTGCCCAAGTCGCCTTTGCGCTCTGGTCGATGTGCTTTGGAACGATTTTGCTACTGCATGAATCTTTGGATCGGTGTAGCGTTAGAACCGAAATGAAACTCGAGAGGGAGCTAATTAATCACGCTAACTTAATGTTAGATGGCTTAAACTGGCAGCCTTATACACAAGCACATGATTGGAATGAGACCATTAAGCAATATAAAACCGACCTCTTTCCAAATGAGATACGGCAGTTAAAACAACTGCAGACAACCTAAGTAACACTAAAACAACAGAAAACGATGAGCGCATCGTTTTTTTAAAACGCCGTAATGACGAAACGTCATTGCTTATTATTTAAACAACCCCAAGTTGCCATTAGAGCAACCCAATCCTTATAAGGGACACTGGAGAAGGAAAATGAAAGAACGTCTTTTCCGATTTGTGCTTGATCACCCAATATGGGTCATCCTGCTCACTGTGCTGTTTGTGCTGGGCTCTGCCTATGGTGCCAAAAATCTGGTCTTTAAAAGCGATTACCGCGTGTTTTTTAGTGAGGAAAACCCTCAACTAACCGCATTCGAATCGATGCAAAAGATCTACAGTAAAAGTGATAATGTTGCGTTTATCCTTTCACCTAAAGACGGTGATGTCTTTACGCCAAAAACACTTAAAGCGATTCAGGCATTAACCACTGAATCATGGCAAGTCCCCTTCTCTACCCGCGTTGATTCCATCACAAACTTCCAACACTCATGGTCCGAAGAGGACGATATGTTTGTGGAAGATTTAGTATTAGATGCTGACACGTTGACCGACGCTGATATGCCGCGTTTAAAAGAGATCGCTATCAATGAACCGCTCCTTGTTCATAAAATAATCTCGCCCCAAGCCCATGTCACTGTCGTGAATGTCACGGTACAACTACCAGGAGTCAATCCGGTAGAAGAGATCCCACACGTCGTTTCAAAAATACGGCAGATGAAAGCTCAATTTATCGAGCAAAATCCAGAGATCTCGGTGCGCTTATCCGGCATGGTCATGATGAACAACAGTTTCGCAGAATCCTCCTTAAGCGATAATGCGACCCTAGTACCCATTATGTTTGGCGTTGTGCTTCTGGGTATGATTCTTCTACTACGGACCTTTAGTGGTACCTTCGCAACCGTTATCATCATTATCTTTACCATTGTCTCAACGATGGGTTTGGCGGGGCATACAGGCTTCTTCTTAACAGGCCCCTCCTCCACAACACCCATCATGGTTCTTACACTCGCGGTGGCAGATTGCATCCATATTTTAACCACTATGTTCTATGAGATGCGCCAAGGGGTAGAGAAGAAAAAAGCGATTCAAGACAGTTTACGTATCAATTTCCAGCCCATTTTTCTAACCAGTGTGACCACCGCTATCGGTTTCTTAAGCTTAAACTTTTCTGACTCCCCGCCCTTTAGGGATTTAGGTAATATGGTCGCGGCCGGTGTTATGCTCGCGTTTATTTTTTCGATCACCCTATTTCCTGCCATGTTGAGCCTATTACCGCTGCGGGTTAAAGCAACCCATGAAGGTAAGCATGATGCCATGCATAAGTTAGCGGGATTTGTTGTCCGCAACCGGAAGGTTTTGCTGCCCGGTATGTCTGCCATTATGGTCAGCGTCATCGTCTTCATGCCGCAAAACACACTCAATGATGACTTTGTTAAGTACTTTGATACCAGCGTACCTTTTAGACAGGCCACCGATTATATGCAGGAAAACTTATCCGGCATGTCGACCATGGAAATATCCATCGAAACCGGTGAGGCCAGTGGTATCAACGATCCTAAGTTCCTTCAATCTGTTGGCAACTTAACCGAATGGCTCCGCGCACAACCAGAAACAGACCACGTAAGCTCCTTGTCAGACATTATTAAACGTCTCAATAAGAACATGCATGGTGATGACCCTAGTTACTACACGCTGCCCGACGATCGTGAACTCGCCGCACAATATTTATTATTGTACGAGATGTCTTTGCCTTACGGACTCGATCTCAACAACCAACTCAATGTGGATAAGTCATCTGCGCGCGTTATCGCGACCTTTCGTAACTTAACCAGTACCGAGCAAATTGAAATTGAAGAGCGGATCTATGCGTGGTTCGCCGCTAATGCTTCAACCTATGAAGTGGATATTGCCAGCCCTAACTTAATGTTTGCCCATATTGGACAACGTAATATTAAGAGCATGTTATTAGGCACAACCGTTGCGCTAATCTTAATATCACTCATTTTAGGCTTTGCCTTAAAATCACTTAAATTTGGCCTGATCAGTCTCATTCCCAATATCGCGCCAGCGGCTATGGGCTTTGGTGTCTGGTACTTTATTGATGGTCAGATTGGCCTAGCTTTATCTGTGGTTGCAGGCATGACCTTAGGGATCATTGTTGATGATACCGTTCACTTCCTAAGTAAATATCTACATGCCCGTCGGGACCGTAATAAGGGCCCTAAAGCCGCCGTAGAATATGCCTTTGCCAGTGTGGGCAAAGCCTTATGGATCACAACCTTTGTCCTCGTTGCCGGCTTTATGGTACTGGCGCAATCTAGCTTCAAATTAAATGCGGATATGGGTTTACTCACAGCGATCACGATTCTTATCGCCCTGATTGTAGATTTCTTATTCCTACCCGCGCTCTTAATGAAACTGGACAAAAACAACCTTTCAACCACCGAAGACAATAGCAATTCAGCTGAAGGAGACAACAATGACTGTGTTAAAAAAATCGCTTAATTCGTTAGTCGTTTTAGGCCTAATGACGGCACCATTGATCGCTTCAGCAGAAACTGCTGAAGAGAAAGGCACTCGCATTGCAATAGAAGCCAAAGCCAGTGACAAAGGCTGGCAAGATATGCAAACCAGCATGAATATGATCCTACGCAACAAAGAAGGACAGGAAAGTATCCGTGATATTCGCCTGAAATCGCTCGAAATTGAAAACGACGGTGATAAAAGCTTATCGGTTTTTGATAAACCAAAAGATGTAAAAGGCACGGCGTTTCTCAGCTTCTCCCATGCGGTCGGGGCTGATGATCAGTGGCTATACCTACCAAAATTAAAACGCGTTAAACGTATTGCATCCCGTAACAAATCAGGCCCATTTATGGGGTCCGAATTCTCCTATGAGGACTTATCCTCATTTGAAGTGGAAAAGTACACCTACAAATTTTTACGTGACGAGCCCTGTGAAGGAGGCACCTGTTATGTTGTTGAACAATACCCTGTGGACAAAAACTCAGGGTATACGCGCCGCGTGGCTTGGCTCGACCAAGCAGAGTATCGCCCATGGAAGATTGAGTTTTTTGACCGTAAAAATACACCCTTAAAAACGCTAACCTACCATGAATACAATGAGTATGAAGGTAAACACTGGCGGCCAAACTTAATGAAGATGGTTAATCACCAGTCTGGCAAAAGCACCGATCTAACGTATAGCGACTACCAGTTTAAAACCGGGCTAGACGATAACGACTTTAATAAAAACACCCTTAAACGGGCACGTTAATATGAGCAGAAAAAAACTACTGCTCGCAGCAGGGCTATCTTTAGCCCTGCCTGCCCAAGCAGAAACACTCTATGAACTCTCAGGCAAAGTGACGGCAGAAGCTCGTTACTTCACCCAAGATGCTCAGTTTCCACAACAGGACTACAGCTCAAACCTATCCTTCACGGTGGAGCCCGAGTTCTATTGGGAGTGGAATGAGGGTATTGATAGCCTAACCTTCACCCCCTATCTCCGCGTGGATGAAAATGACAATGAGCGTACACACGTTGATATTCGTGAGCTTAGTTGGATTCACATTGGTGAAGATTGGGAATTACGCACAGGTCTACGTAAAGTATTTTGGGGCGTAACCGAGTTCCAGCACCTCGTGGATGTGATCAACCAAACCGATAGCGTTGAAGACTTTGACGGTGAAGATAAACTAGGCCAACAGATGATCAACCTATCCTTAGTCAGGGATTGGGGGATTGTTGACCTCTATCTGCTACCGGGGTTTCGGGAGAGAACCACGATCGGTAAAAATGGCCGCCTGCGTTCCGGCCTCGTTGTGAATAACGATCTTGCTAGTTACGAATCCTCTGCCGGTGAAAATCATATTGATACAGCCCTGCGCTGGAGCCATACCCTTGGGGATTTTGACTTAGGCGCTTATTGGTTTCATGGTACCCACCGAGATCCAAAGCTGTTGCTCAAAAACAGCAACGGTACCACCTACTTAGCCCCCTACTATGAGCAGATGGATCAAATTGGATTTGATCTACAAGCCACCATTGATAGCTGGCTATGGAAATTAGAAACCATTAACCGTGATACCCAGAGCGAAAACTACTGGGCCGCACAGGGCGGCGTTGAATACACTTTCTACGGTATCCGCAATAGCTCAGCAGACGTAGGTGTGCTGCTGGAATATGGTTGGGATGAGCGCGGCGAAAACGCTGATGCCGCCATACAAAACGATCTGTTTATTGGCGCGCGATTAACTTTAAATGATGTCGATAGCACTGAGATGCTCGCGGGCATGAGTCATGATCTCGACTATGACAGTGAGAGTTTTATCATAGAGGCAAGCCGCCGTTATGGTAATAATTGGAAACTCAGTCTGGATGGCCGTTTTTTTAGTAGCGACAATCCTGCCGATTTAAGCTACAACATCAAGCAAGATGATCATCTGCAAATCACGGTAGAACGCTACTTCTAATAAGCAGCGCCTCATCACCGCTCTGGAGACGCGGTTTCATCAAGAAGCCGTTGCTCCAGCTTATCGAGTTCCAGCAGATCACCTTGTAACTTTTTATAGTGAGCCGGTGCCCAAATAATCTGCTGATTCTCCCTATCCAGCTCATATTGAGCATTATATAAAAAATCCATACCCAGTAATCCCTGACTACCGCCAGACTCACCTTGATAATCAATAACCGCAGCCGACACATGGGGGATTTTATAGGGACCTATCTCAACACGATCAAAGTTGACCCGTTGCGTTTGTACAATCCCACCGTTCGCTACTCTAGCTGCGCCAGCATCAAGTAGCTGTGCACCTAATGAAGCAATAGCGGACTGATGGACAACCGTAAACGATGCTCCCGTATCCATAACCAAATTCAACCTCACAGAGCGAGCACCATAAACCACCTTAATGGGCAGCTGGATACGGTTAGCGTGGAAGGTAAAAGGCGTGATCCACTTTTTCATCGCCGCTTGTAACTTAGAACGTTCCGTCTTTATTTTACGCCGAAGCTGATTGATATCTCGCTCTTTAGCAAGGGCATCAAGTGCTTCAGTAGAGAGTCGATCTTTACTCTCCTCCCGTGCATCCAATTGATCCCTATATTGCGCAGGCACTTTCGACAACCGATCCACATAGACATTGCGTCCACTCGCATCAGTATATTGGTATATTTTAGCCTCGCTAAAAGTAGAAACGAGTAACAGTAACGGCAGTAATAACAGCGTATGTAACAGGCTAAACATTCCATTACTCCTTATCGATTCCATAATCCAGCCATAGGGGTTATGCAAAAAAGTGCGAAAGCCCATTCAGCATAAACAACACCACTACGGCCATAAAAAGCAACGCAAAACGCATCGCTATACAGCGCGTACACATTTTCTTTTTTGCCATTTCAGCCTCCGGCCAACTTAACCGTAAATCCCTCTTTTTCTAACACGGTTTTCAGTTTTTCTCGATGATCACCCTGAATCTCAATCACACCCGCTTTTAACGCACCACCAGTGCCGCACACTTTTTTTAGCTTTTTAGCTAAGCTTTTAAGCTCCGCATCAGCCAAAGGCACGCCTGAGATGGTTGTCACCCCTTTGCCTTTTCGGCCCGAGGTTTCACGCCTAAGCCGCACAATACCGTCCAGCTCATCTAAACGCTGTTGATCATCTAATGAGGCGCAAATACACGCATCCACCGATTCTGAACATCTAGGGCACAACGCCCCCTTTTCGGTTGAATACACTAAACCGCTCAACTGATCTTTTAACGATGCCACACCTGTTCCCTTCATCAATAATAAAAGCCTATTATAAGGCAGTTGCAGGCCCCACACTAACCCGCAGAGAGACCTATACTAACTTAACCCGCCAATCTGACGCGCTAAATAGGTCGCATAGTTATCAGTCATACCACTAATAAAATCTAACGCACGCATATAGGCGTTATAAAGTGGTAGATCCGGTTTTGGCGCGTGTATTCCCATCAGGCTAATAATGCGTTCACTGCGATAGCTTAGCTTTTCGCCATCAAGATAATGGTTGTCATAAACCGCATGGCAAAACGCCTCAAGCAGAATACCTAAGGTCGTGTAAGCACCCACTTCAAGCTCTGCTTTGCGGGTATCAGGAAACACCCGCTCTTTCGCTAAGGTTTTAGCTGCATACAGACCATCACGCACATCAGGATCACCATCACTCAACAGTTCCCCTTGATACTCACCGCGCATAATGGCCGTCTGGTTCGCCATATAAGCCTGTACTGCCGAAGAGACCATAAACTCCATCGCCTTACCTCTTAAGGCCGAAATTTTACGCCGCGATGAAGCCTGAGATGTAAAGATCTCGTCATCAAAACTACTATCCCCACAGAGCTGTAATAAGATCGGTTTCACTTCATCAAAACTAAGAATGTTAAGTTCAATCGCATCCTCTAAATCTACAATCGCATAGCAAATATCGTCAGCAGCCTCCATCAAGAACGTAAGAGGATGACGACACCAACGGTTTTCACCCAAGGGCACTAACCCAAGCTCACGGCCTAATTTATTCAGGATCTCTAACTCGGTTTTATACGCACTAAACTTCCCTTTAGCGCCCGCATATTCTGCGCTCCATGGATATTTCAATAACGCACCTAAGGTGGGATACGTTAAGCGCAAACCGCCATCAAATAGATGATTTTCTATCCGCGTGACCACGCGAAAACCTTGAGCGTTGCCCTCGAAGGTCATGAGATCTAAGCGTTCATCTGGGCTCAGATCAGCCAACAACCTATCGTCACCCCGACGTTTAAACCAATCCCTTATGGCATACTCACCCGCATGACCAAACGGGGGGTTTCCAATATCATGGGCTAAACAGGCGGACTGTACGATCATGCCGATATCATAAGCCGTCGCCCACTCTGGCAGTTGATCTTGAATCTGTTCACCGACGCGAATACCTAAACTACGCCCTAAACTACCCACCTCAACCGAGTGGGTTAAACGGGTATGTATATGATCATTTAACGCCATTGGGTGGACTTGCGTTTTCCGACCTAAACGGCGAAAAGCACTGGAAAAGATAATCCGATCTTGATCCTTATGAAAATGACTCCGGCCGATCTCCTCATCTGTAAGCTCAGTATGTCCATAACGCTTAGTCGTTAATAAACGCGGCCACTGCATCTCCATTGACAACTCTCCTAAAGGGGGTTCATATGCTTTTTTTAGAGTGAGCCCATGCTGTCGACTCTGAAAGCTAAAACTGAAGTAGCATAATAATATGAGACCGCTATAGAATGCCCGCTCTACACTCATCAAGCAAGGTACCCACATGTCCATACCCGGGAAAGAGATACATCGCAGTTATGACGAATAT
>Ga0115007_10001763_pt1 | contig 13763 bp, 10 predicted proteins | sample ArcOceMetagenome_2_FD_87166 | JGI IMG/M metagenome (GOLD analysis project Ga0115007, IMG submission 87166) | Marine eukaryotic phytoplankton communities from Arctic Ocean - Arctic Ocean ARC135M Metagenome | ecosystem: Environmental > Aquatic > Marine > Oceanic | place: Arctic Ocean | collected... | reverse complement strand
CGGAGAAAGATCTGCGTAAATAATAGGATAGTTGTAATTACAATATACGAATTATCAGTCTTCTATCTAAGTTTATCTAGTTACTTCCAAAAGATGGCGTGGTAGAATGTACAATATTTTTTTCAATTTTACGTCTTGCCTATGCAGGATTTTTGTCTAGAGCTAATGTGATGTGTTAATCTCAGAAACAATGCAGTAGGGCTGTGTTATTACATTCTTGAAATTGCATACGATCGTAGAATTTGAATTTACTATATGTTGGATAGCTCGTATGCTCAAGGCAGTAGAACGAATAGGTCAATTGTGTAACTCTATGTGCGTCGTTTTGCACATTGACCCTTCTCATGATAAATCATTCATTTTTTTGTAGAAAAGGAGCACACAAACTTACAATACTTCCATTCACCACAACAATCACAAAACTTACCGCCACTTAGGATACCTCCAACATCCCGTCGCTCGTCGTCTCGTCGCTACACCCTCACAGTCCACCATGGCAAATACTGTTCGCCTCCCGCGAGGCAAGACTCCCACTCGTCCTTCTGCGCGTCCTGTTGCTCGCATTGGCGGACCAAGTTTTCCGACTTCACGACGTCCAATGGCGTCGAACACGCGCTCTCGTACCGCCGCTGCCGCCGCCGATGCGACCGGACCCACTATTTCCGCGGGTTCGACGCGTGTACCCTCAGGATCGTACGCCCCTGGATTCAACGTACCACCGTCGCACGCACGTTCGCAGCCGTCTACTCCAATTGCTCAGCGAAAAAGTCCGGTGAAGCTTGTGAGCAATCCTTACTCTCCTCCCGGGTCAGCTCGCAGTCAGGCAACTACACAGGCATCTTCTACTCCATCCTCGATGTCATCTGGATCCCCCAAGCGACCATCTCCTCAGGCAGTATCTCGAAGTGTTCGCCGCTCGCTCAACGTTGGAGCTATCGATCTTACTAATACTACAGCGCCGATGACTGGTGTCGTCTCAAGTTTGTCACCATCCGAGAAGCTAACCGCTTACTTGAAGAAGAACCCCTTTGACAAAAAGGCCCCCCTCGACGAAGATTTTGACATTGAAGATATCGATTTTCGAAAGGTGGAGCAAGTTCTTTCCGCGTACCATCACGCGTTCCCAGATAAACTATTGCCATCCACGTACAATCAAGTCCTCACCGACACCGTCATGCACCCTACCTACAGACCTTCGGATCTTCGTACGATTGTGTCAAGGGACGTCCCTCGTTGCACTCGTGTGCCGACTGATAGAAAGGGCTTGGTGGCGGTCTATTTAGATACTTATCTTGACAACTTGACGCTTGCGATGGACGTTCCAACCAATGTGGACATATATGGATATTCACAGTGAGTCTGCAACTTCAATTGTACATGCTTACATTCCGCAATTATCGAATGCAAAATTTACATATTTTTTGGAAATTTTACCCTGTCAGGCCTGCTGGTATCAACCAGGATATCTTTCAAGAAGAGCAAGTTGAAGAATTTCCTGAGTGAGTCTCCTCGTCTATTTTTTATTGCAGTTTCGAGTCCGTCAAATTTACATATTTTTTGTAAATATTACTTCCAAAGGGCGTTCGCGGATACTGAAGATTTTCAAGGAGGGAGTCTTTTTCGAGGATACCCTAACGGCACAGATGACATAGTTGATCAGATGAATTACGAATATGACAATGAAGGGGGTTTTGGCGTTCAGAATTTTGGCGCTACTGATATTCCTCCAGTATTGCCCTTTGACAATGGTGTAAATGGAAATTTGAACGCAAACGAAGAATTTACTCCGGCAGTTAGTAGCAATCGCATGAATGGTATTACTCAAGAGCAGTCTGGTGATGGTCGTTCCGTTGGTAAAAGAAGTTCTAAAGGTAAGGAAGATAGTGGTGTTTCTAAAGATGATGCAAGTGATGGAGACGACTCTCTTTTTGGTGGAGAGGCTGCACGTGGTGCATTGCTTGAGCAAGTGAAAAAGGCAAGGGGTCAAGTAGGAGGAGTATCGTTATCTGTTCACTATCCCATTCAGGGAGAGGATGAGAATTGGTATGTCAAGGTTTTGTTTAGTGGCGGTCTACCTTGGTACCTTCCACCTGAAGTATTGAAAGGAGTATTGTTCTCCTCAGTTGCCCGTTCAGCATTGTTTACCCAGACTGGTAAAAATTGGACTGATACGCTTACCAAACACGCAATCCGTGTCATTCCACATGGCAGCGATACCTACAAGCGTTCATCAAGAGGCTGGACAACTGATCTTAATGGCATGGTTCTATGCTTTCGCGATTCAGAACTTGATAGCCTCCCTCAAGCTATTGATGAAATTGTTACACTTCTCATCAATGTGTTTGGGGAGCATAGGAGTCGTCGCATTGGGGGAATTATTGTCCCTCTACTTCAAGAAGCTAGACCCAGCGTTTACGAGAACGAATTGAATAAGGGAACCGAGAAGACTGAACTTGCCATGGCGAATCGCATGACTGTGAAGCTCAATAGCCTGTTCAAAATCGGCAAAATTGACGTTCAGTATGACGTGAATTACAACAAATTTCTGACTAACTACGATATTCAGCAGTTCTTGATCCAATACATTGGTATCAACTCGTTCAGCATATTGGATGAAGAAACCCTGAAGAACCTTTTCAAGTTCTATCCTCGCGATCGTTTGCCTGAGTGGAGCCAGATCTGCATGGAATCTCTTATCGCCTAGGATTTCTAGTTATTGTCTGAAGACCAAAGGGGGTTGGTTTTGTTGGACATGTTTAGCTCAATGGCGGTGGGGTGCCCCAGGCTTTGTTTTAGGACCTGTTTTGCAGCTTAGATGAGGGGAAGACTAGTTGGTTGATTTTCCCAGTGTCTCTTGATCCCAGGTTATATTTCTAAATTTTTTATAAATTTTACCTCACGATCAAACAATTTCAGGTGAGGCTTCACCCCCTTACCATTGCATTATATTTTTTTCTATTACCACTCACCTTGCTTTCCATTTTTTTTCAGGTAAGATAGAGGAAAGGTATCCGGGCAGTCGTCTGTTGTCTTTAGGCAACTTCCTGCTCAACTCAGATTGTTGGAAGAATATATTCGAGTTCTTGTCGCCTCGTGATTTGTTGGTATTATCTGTGGTGAACACTTCTATTCGTAAGGTGTTATCTTTGGATATTCAGTCAGTGGTGTACGTTGGTATGTTTAATGGTGGTCGTTCCAAGAAATCCCTAGAGAATTTACTTACGCTGATGCTTCAGAAGTCAATATATGTCCCTGAAACACTTCGGGTATTGCGTATCATCAATGGTCGTGTGTGCGAGTTTTGCATCAAGAACCGTTGTTACTTCCTTAGGCCCCAGTTTGGAATTTTTGCATGTTGGCCATGCCTTCACAAAGGAGAACGCATGGGCAATTATGACGAACAATCCAATGCTCTGAGCTCACGCTGGCACAAGGTCCTCTATCAACCCAAGAGAGGATTCTACATCAAGCAGTATTACCTTGCTCATCGATTGATATGCTTCTGTATATTTGAGTATATCCGAATTCTAGCATACCCTACTGGAGTACGTTGGTTAGTCAAAACTGGATCAGACTACCAGACAACTGTTGTACGCAATCTTGATGGCAACACTACGTCGAAAGATGCGCATGAAATTATGTGGTCTCGATTGACCTACGATAGTTGCAATAATTTGGTCGGACCCTACTTCTGCAAATCAGATGTTTCGAGGTTGGTAGATTATATCAAACACTCGGATATCCAGGTAATCACCCCCCACTCCGTACAGCCACTGATCAAACAATTTCTCCGACATCACATTAAGCTGTGTCCAAGAAGTTCTACCTATCAGCCTTTTATTGATGCATTCAACAGAGTACGAGACATGGCTTGTCATCGGCAGTTGTTACAACAAGCGTACGTATCCTTAGTTATATTGGTTTATTTCAGATTACTATGCCTCACTTTATCTATTGACAACAATACCGTTCCATGTTGCTTCCCAGGATTCCAACCTTGAACTTTAACCTACGGATAGACAGAATCATGGAAGCTATTGACCGTATCATTCAGCTGACTACCATTGAAACATTGAGGAGTTTTGATTGCCGCTCTTTCTCTGGACCCACAAATCAACATGTTCAGAATATACGGCGTGCTCTTCTTTCTTATTACGAAGATCACCATTGGCCGCAAGGTTCGGGGGGTGCACGTTCTCCTATTCAATATGTGTTTGAGGAGGATAACGCCACAGCCGACTATGATGATATTATATGGGCAGAGAATATTCAAGAATTCATGAATCAAGGTGCCATGTTAGATGTATTGGAACGTCCTTCTCGTTTGACAAACTTGCACAGTCTTGATATTTTGTATTCGTTGTACTGGAAGGAGAGAGAGTATCGACTACCATACACCAATGATGAAATCCTTTTGGATTACTTTCGTCGTGGTGTTGATAGTGGTGTTTTTGATGATCGGTTTAAGCCCTGGACAGATAAAGGATACAAACGCCTGTTATGATTTGTCTCTGGACGGTCCAGATTTTTGTTAACGCGGAGTAAGATTTACAAAGTTTATGTAAATTTTTCGTGTTACTGACATATATTCCTATTGTTTCTTTCGTCAGGAATAAGTAACAAACGTGCTCAGGAACGGTCAAAGAGACATCGCCAATATTGTGAGGATGTACAGATCCGCAGAAGCAGGCGTGTCACGCATTGGTCGTCGTACATCATTCCATACGTTCGCTTCAAGAATGAGATTAAGTGGTATGTTACGTGCTACCTTTTGGAAAGTGGCCTACTACCATCTCAATGGGACTTCAGCAGGATTAGTTCCGTTCAATCATTTCAGACCCAGTTAGATGACATTGGACAAGAAATTTATAACAGCTGTTTCCGACAAGATGATGGGCGTGTACAAGTCCTTGATCACATGAATCCAAATTTCAACACTCACTATGGTGAGATTCATGGGTACAACAGTACTAATGGGCTGCTAATTCTCAATATAGATAGCGGTCGGACAGTTCAGAAGAATGTGCATATAGGTTCCGAGTTTGTTGAAAGCGTTGCCCGTCCAATCACAGATTTACCCAAAGTCTTATCCATATCGGTAACGGTTCCAGACTACGAAGAAACACTTTCAATTCCAGTTGTATTTGACATGGGTCTGTTCAGTACGATTACACGACTCCATCCAAGTCCACAAGAGTGTCACCCCAAGTCTTTTCCTGCCTTCGCTATGATGTTATCATCTAAGCGAAAATATGTGAATGAAATGACAGTTGCTGCAGAAGAAGAAGAGTCCCAATTTTTAGTCCGTTTAGAGTCTCTGAAAAAACGTCGCATCGAAGCCATTGAACTTCATCTATCACATGTGAGGCGTCCTTTTCATGATCATCCCAATCATCGTCGACATCCACAGCATGAATGTCCCGCAAACTCCCCAGGCACCCCTTCTTTATTGGATGACATTATGGGATTAGATCATCTGTTTACTCTGCCTTTTTGTACGACTGATGGCTCGTTGGCTGACTGTTCTGATAATTTATTGCAGTTTGGCGAAATGAGCAGCTCTTCCCCTAGATCTGAAAGGAAAGAATGTGATATAATAAAGGAGATTGGAAACGATTTGTTAGTTATCAACCAATCAGCTGCTGTCAGTGTATGCGAGAACAAAGTTGAGGACGTTGTGATTGATCTCTGTTTGAAATGGTGAGTGACTTTACATAAGGAGTACCTTCGTTTCGAACATTATTTTTACAAAAAATATGTAAATTTTACCCTACCCAATTTCAGGTTCACATCAGGCAAAGATGACGTACATTCGTTTACTTGCGGGTTCCTGAGAGATTTACTCTGTATTGGTCCAGCAAGAATATCAGGCTATTATTCATTGGGATTGCAATCTCCCCTGAAGAAAAAAATTCTTCTCCTACCTTATTCGACTACAAGGCACAGATCTCTCTTTGTTGTTGTCAATCCAGGTTTATGCTTACTCTCTAATAAAGAATTGAGCCGGAGCAATGAACGGGCATGCATTATCCATTTAGACCCATCACCCAATTCAAGAAAGGTAGATGAAAAATCTATTGGCAGAAGCATCTTGAGTTGGCTCAATTACATTTGCCGTACGGATGATTCTATCCGCTTGGATGGAGTAAGCAATCCATTCTCTTGTTCGAAGAGGGGTACTATGCCGATTCTTTCTCCCAAAGGTAGGTTGCACACTAGTGGTACCAAGTATGACAGTATAAATGAACCATCACTTCATCTCACGTTCCACTTTGTTTTTAGTTCCAGGGGCAGTGTCACCAGATTCTGACCCCGGCATGTTTGTCGTAAAATATGCTCATGGTATAACATGCCTAAGGCACACTCCATTCACAGGCCCAATCCAACAGATATTTGATGAGAGTGCTTTCTTTTCCTTTGACATAAAAGACATACACAATCTACGCATTGACAGTTTAACGTTGATGGACAAACTTCAGCTCAAGTTTCTAACTATGAGAAAATCCACACAAACAGATACCACTAGGTGAGATATACCATCTGTGGTTCAACATTTATTCGGACCGACTTGCAAAATTTACATTTTTTTTGGAAATTTTATCATCACAGTTCCTCAGATGGATTAGGTGGATTGATGAACTGTCATGCTGTATGCCAAGATGTAGACCCGACGTTGCAGACTGGAACACTGAAAGAAGATCAAGGTAATTCTTCGGTCCAGGATGAAAGCTATGGATCAAGTGACATAAGTGAGGCATGGAGTGAGGTTGAAGAAGAATTTGATGAGGACTGGAGGCCAGGCGATAATAGTGAGGATGACAGGAGTCTGGAAAATATAACTGATGGTTGCGATGCAGATCTGTATGATATGCGATTTCAGACAAATGTGGACGAGGTTCTACAAGCTGCAGCCTCAACGTTGATGGCTGGAGACGAAGTTCAATACGTTAAGGCAACCGATGGTCTTGAGGGAGAATCTTTTGCAAAAAAGGCTATTGTCACATCCATTCAGCCTCTAACAAATGGAGGTCATACCGTTAGGTTGGACAACAAAGATGCCATGTTCACCAGTGGTGGCTATATTGTTCAACGCATTCGCGCTATGAGTAAATTAACGGGGACGTTGGTCGATACTCCAATGCCGCTATGGCTCGATCTTTCGAAATTCACCCTAATCGAAGATGATGGAGTAGAGGAATCGGCAAATCCATCATCAAGTCAAAGGTACGGCAATGGCTTGACAGAAGATGATGTTAAGATGGAACGGCAACAGCAACGCAGGGACGAAAAAGCATCACACGATCATACTCGTCATATTTTCCCATGGGCAAAAACAAATGCCGAGTATGACGTTGCCGCTTCTACTTTGAACAAAATATATAGAGACATGGTAGAAGTTGGGCAGACCAAGTCCTTCGCCGATGGCAAGATCAATATCATGGAGGTTCAAACGAAGAAGGCTTTCAATAAGAAAGTCAGGGCCTTGAGAGATGTACTCAAAACTTGGAACGCCAGTCATCCAAATCCCATCAAGCTCCCCAAGAGAGAACGCATACCTGATCGCGTGCCGCTCAGTGGGATCCCAGTGCCCTCTCCATACGAGTTTCAGCAAATTGTATCCACGCTACAGTTTGAACATGAGATGATGTGTTGTTATATACGTACCTGCCGTCTATGTGGAGTCAATAATCAGGTAACAGTGGCTTCTGAGGATGAACTATCCAAGCCGTATAAATGCGCTTCAGGTACAACCTGCTATCGCGTGAATAAAAGTGTACCGAATTTTTATGAAGAGCGTAATCTGCAGCCTATTTGGTATGAACGGGAGAGTAATGGAGATTACCGATTAGATTCCAGCGGCAAGAGAATAGTGCGCTACGATGTACCTATCGAACTTAGTGACCTCACTATATCAGAGCAGCTGCTTATTCGCAGATTTGCTCCTTACATTCCATCGATACATGTGCGCAATGGTACCCTTGGACTCACGGGAAATTGTGCTACATTCGCACAGAATATTGAACAAATGTGCAATACATTACCTCAACGGAAGGAATCTATTCTCACTTTCGTACGGTATCTTGGTAGCAATCTATCCAAGCACAAGTATGTTAAAAATCTACGAGTCAATCGATTACGCGTCTTGGCAGCACTCAAGTGGTTGAAAGTCCATCATACTGGTTACCACGATATTACAATTTGCGAAGAAAACTTAGACTGGATGAAAGATATTAATCAAAAGGTTGTTCCTGAGAAGGATATTGCAACGGAAGGCAAGATTGACGAACATGTGCGTCTGGCCTATGAAAAACAACGCGATGAATACGTTTCGGGTGCCCACGAAGAACAGAATGATGGTGAAGTAGAGTGCACGGTGAATCAGACCAACGAGCAACGACGACTGCCAACACAAGAGCAAGCCCAACCAATTGTAGAAATGATAGAAATAGCAGAATCAACTGGCCAGGAGAAGAAAGTACAAGACTTCCCATCCATTGATCTGGATCCGGTTTCGTGAGTATATAAAATTTACATTTTTTTCGAAAATTTTATGAATTTATATACTCACAAACCATTTCTTTCTTGTCTAACCTGTCTCAAGTGAGTACGATATGACACAAGGAATATTTGTCAACGCGTATCCGTGGTTATTTCCTGGAGGTGTTGGTGATTTATATGACCCAGATTTTGGTGACAGGGGATTGCTGCCGAAGGAATGGGCACGTCACTTATTGAATTGGAAAGATGGGAGGTTTGCTCGATCTCAACTATTCACCTTGTATGCATACAACACTGTCCAGCGGCACAACAACAATTCATCCGGGCGATTCTTCATTAGCAGCGATAGGTTCATCGGAGAGAACCCACCAACGCTTGAAGATCTGAAAGAAAAATTGAAAAAGGGTGATGACACATTCATTAAAAAGCTCCAGTACTATTCACGTAATATAAGAGGGAGTGATAACTACTGGCGAGCGCAAACTGAGGACCTAGAGTCTTGGATCCATCACCATGTAGCAATTGGACATGGTCCTCCAACGTTCTTCATTACATTATCTTGTGCGGAAAATTGGTGGCCAGACTTACGGCGTATACTGGTGCAACTTGAGAGGAAAAGCGGAAACTTAGCACAAGCCACGCTCTTGGAGTCAAACAATTCTAAGGACAGTTCAAAGGCAATGGCAAAGTCTGCAAAAAGGTATCCAGGCTTTGTAAACAAGTTCTTCATGAAGCGAGCCACTACTTTTATGGACACAGTTGTACGAGATGCTCTGGGCATTGAACATTACTGGGGGAGGGTTGAATTTGCACCAGGGCGTGGGCAAATTCATTTACACATCATCGCCATTGGGAAGGATAGAGCCTATCTCAAAGATTTCTACAACGCAGAAACAACTAAGGAAAAAGCAAAAGTGGTGGACGATTACGCACGTAATAAACTCAATATGACGGCTGACTTAGGCGGTTTCAACGAGAGTAAGGAATACAAAGCATACCAAGCCAGGCCTTTGACGTCTCCGTTACAGACACGCTACTGTGAGGTTGTTAATGATAAGGTTGATCAATGGGATCTGTGTCAAGATTGCATGCTACATCTATGTAATGACTATTGTTTGAAATGTGGACGAACAAAAAAGGGTCCACGGATATGCAGAGTGACGGGGGCCACTGAGACAGAGCTTGGGAGCGAAGATACAGAAGGTTACAGGGCAATGGATGAAGCTGGTATACTAGAGGACGAAAAAGGTATCAAACATTTTCAAATGAAACGAACTAAATCAAGGAGATTGACTCAGCACAGCAGTACTCTCCTACAAGCATGGCGTGGGAACTGCGACATCAAGCTCCTTCTATATTTCTCCGATCCTGACTTTCCTGACATAGGTGAAATTGAGGAAGTATGCCGTTATGTTGTTGCATATACCGGCAAGAAGCACCACACATGCAAACAGGAGAAAGAAACAGTGAGAGACTTGATCATGAGGTGAGATAGAAGTTGTTTTGGTCCCATGAAATAAAATTTACATTTTTTTTGTAAATATTATGCATCCTGACACATGATATACACATACGCAGCACTGACGATGGTAATTTACAGTCCGTACGATCACTCGCACAGAGAGCTCTGAACGCAATGACTGGATGCCGAACAGTTGCTGTTCAAGAAGCAGCACATGAGTTGGATGGCTTACAATTGACGATTTGTTCAGATATTATTACTATAGCTAGCATCACCAAGGCAAAAGAATCACCCAAAGATTCATCTGTCAAAAAGAGAGATATTGTCTCGTTATACAGGAACCGCAAAGGACACAAAGACCTTTCACTACACTCATGGTTCTATAAGGATTACTGCAAAAATCAGTACATGACAAGGAAGGATAAACCAAGAGTACGGGGAAGAATGCTTGTTGGGAAAGGACTGAACTGTAAACCGCGCTATCCCGTTGACTATAACTATGCTAGGGGTATGATCCTTATGCATAAGCCATGGAATAAAGATGATCACCACAACGATCTTCTTCAAGATCATAAGAAGACAAAGCAAATGTTTCACACTATGGTTCAAAATAAAGAGTTCCCAAGTGCAGTGATTGGTCAGTATATCTGTGCTATCAAATACACACAACAAAGGCGAATTGAAATTATTGCACGGGGTGGAATAACACAAGATATTACTAATGTGAACAGTCTGGATGATGATGACAAGGATCTGTTTGAAGAATGGCAGCACAGTAATAACAAAACTGATCCCAAAAGAAGACAAGACCTGCTGGACATTCTAAACTGCAATATGGGACATGACAAGGACTGGTCGGTGTCTGAGGTTGCACCAGTGAAAGAATCAATGCTAGGACATGAATGGATCCCTTACGTTCAACAAAAAGTGGTTGAACTTAATTCATCCAATAGCAACAAGGCAGAAGATTTGAATATACCACAACAAAAAGACGGAAAAGCATATACCATTGATAAACTTTCAGGCCAACAAAAGGAAATTGTTCTAGCAGCAGTTGACACCATCATAAAGTTTCTCAACAACGACAAAGACTACAAACCCTACAGGGCAACAATCATGGGAGGAGGGGGCACTGGAAAGTCATTCATAATCAACACAATTATATCAATCATCCGAAAAATGACAACATGCAATGACACTGTTCAGGTTGCTGCACCGAGTGGAGCTGCCGCTTATAATGTACAAGGGTGCACATTGCACAGATTACTCAGTATAACTCCGAAAGCAGCAGAAAAGCCATTAGGAACCAAAGACAGAGAGCGACTTCTGACACAGCTCAAGCGGTTATTGGTGTTGATTATAGACGAGAGAAGTCAAATCAACTCCATGGACCTTGCGGCGGCTGAAATTCATACACGAGAGTGTATATATGGTGGATCAAACCAGAAGGAATTCTGGGGTGGGCTTCCTGTTGTTCTCCTCTTTGGGGACGATTACCAGCTACCACCTGTCTCAGCAGAAGGAGCCATGACTGGATATGAGAAGGCAAGAAAGGGAATTGGAAAGTACTGCAATGGGAGCTACAAAAAGATTGAACAGGATGCAGCAAAGCAATTGTACACACATCATGGTCATCAATTATTTGTCCACCACATGACAGAAAATGTGTATGAGCTCACACATAACTACAGGGTCAAATCTGAAGCATTTAAGGAGATTCTACTTCGATTGCGGGGTGGTAAATCAACGCCAGATGATGCTAATATTATATTCAATCAACATAAGACAATACAAGGAAGAAAGCACATGAGGGAAGTAGAGAGGCACCCGAAGACTATGTTCCTATTTACCAACAACGTTGACAGATTGGAAAAGAATAATGAAATGCTAGCACAGACTTCAAAAGAGACCGGTAATCCTGTTGCAAGATTGAAGGCACATTGGGGTACAAATAAACAACAAGGTGGACACAGGACTACTGCAAATAGAAATCATTTCCGAGGAAGAAAAATCACAGAAGCTACAGATATTTGTGTTAGTGCACGGGTGGCAATTGATGGTTTAAATTTTCTCCCTGAAATTGGACTGTATAATGGGGCTTTTGGAACGGTGATAGATATAGTGTACAAGAACAGACCAAAGGGGCCAAACGACAAGGTGAATGACGCATTACCGGACTATGTCGTTGTTGATTTTCCACATCTCAAGTTACCAAAAGCTATTACACCATGGGATGAAGACAATCCAACGGTGAGTTCAGTTACATGGAAGCATGTACACACATGGAACAATCTAACACAAATTTCCTTTCGATTGAACAAAGCATGTACCCATACCAACTCAGACAGTGCGATGTAGTTTCAACAGGAAAGATCCTTGCTGTCATGTTCGATACATGCCACTCATCACAGCTTGGTCAACTACAATACACAAGTTCCAGGGCTTTGAAGCTGGACACGATGACACTGATCGATTCAAATATTTGATAATAGATCCTGGTAACAGGACGTGGGAAACAAAAAATTGTGGCGGTTTGTATGTTGCATTAAGCCGGGGAAAGGAACTGTCAAACATATACTGGATAAACGACGGCATGTGCAGATCAAGAATAACAATGGGTGCATACAGGAAAGATGGAACTTTATGTGAATTATATAAGAAACGACAACACTGGGTAAATTATCTCAAGAAAAGGCAGGAGAGGTCACAATCTATTGTTACAAGTGCAGAAGTTTTGAGATCTATCAATGAAACGATCGCAACGAAAGCTTTCACAAGCGATGAAATCAGGAAGCAAATCAGAACAATCATGAAAGAACCACAATGGCAAAAACAAAAACAGTATTTGGTGAATGCTTGTCTTTTTGAAGAAACCGAAGCACGATAATTGTATTATGACAAGAAGAACAGAACAAATAGATTTAACATATCATAACTATAGTATGAAAGACTTGTGAGTTGATGGAATTTACAAAAATTATTTAAATTTGACTTATTATTGTAGATCTTTGATACGACATACTCTGAGGAAGTCGCAATATAAAACACAAACAAGTAAAATTAACATAAATTTTGGAAATTTGACCCACGTAGGAATTTAGTACGAACAGGCTGTGTTTTCTTTGATATTATCGTATTAGTCTACTTATTATTCTTTCAGTCTAATCGTTTCTTTTCTACAAGATATCAAATCCTGAATCGTTGACACTTCCAATTGGTTATCATGTTATCAAATCGCCTAAATTACAACACCATGCAAAGAAAAAATTACTCCCAGCTGCCATGAAGACGGCTTCATATCAATCATAGCCACACATCGCCAATATGGATCCCGATCTCGTGAATCGTGTAAAATTTCTATAAATTTTGTAAATTTTATCTACGTAGGAATTCAATAACACAAAAAGTTGAATATTACAGAAACGGGAAGAGACACTAGAAGAAACGGAAAGAAATAAGAAAGATGTACAAAAAACATACACCTGGTATGAACGGCATTCGAGTCTTGCTGTGACAAAAGAAGAAATAAGCAAAATTTACAAAACCTTTTTACATACCATCTAAAGATGGAACTGGAGAGAAGATATTTTCTCTACGTGGGAATTCAGTACAACTCCGTGGGCTTGTTGTACGGAAATCATTGTCTTTCTAACAGTGCGCGCACGCGCGGCATGAGTCGTTCGTGAATAATATTTCTACCAAGCGTGGGAACTAATACAATACCTTCTCAAATTTACCTGAACGGCAATACAAAAGGGATCAATGATAGTTCACGTGCCAACAACATCGTGGTGTCAAGTCT
>Ga0115007_10001760_pt1 | contig 13769 bp, 11 predicted proteins | sample ArcOceMetagenome_2_FD_87166 | JGI IMG/M metagenome (GOLD analysis project Ga0115007, IMG submission 87166) | Marine eukaryotic phytoplankton communities from Arctic Ocean - Arctic Ocean ARC135M Metagenome | ecosystem: Environmental > Aquatic > Marine > Oceanic | place: Arctic Ocean | collected... | reverse complement strand
CGCCTCAATTGTTAATGCCTATATCGTATTAAGCTATTTTTGAGATTACTTTTATAGGTCAATTAAGAATTCAGGCTAGGCATTTCACGTTTGAATAGCCCTTGTTCTACAACATCAGGGTCAGCCTCAAACTCTTGGGCCCCTTGGTGCCCAGAAAATACCGCGTCAGCAATCAAGCCAGGCGCCAATGCATCACCGATTAAGGTCAGCGACATAGCCATCGAAGTGCCGTCGTCTTTTTGTAACTGCTGCAATTGTTCATACAAGGGTGAAGCTGATTCGCGTTCCGTTACTAGTAACAAACTGGCGCAAGCAAGCCATACATCTTGGCCGCCATATACACATTTCAATTCAACTCCCGCATGGCCAGACTTTTGGCTAACGCCAACAATACTCTTGTTGGTATAAATGTCTACTCCCTGAGCTACCAAGCTGCATTGAACTTGTTTTTGCTCAAGAGTAAGTTCAGTAAAGGGCGACACAATGCTAGCACTGGTAACAAAAAGCACCTTGTGACCTAAGTCACTCAAGTGGTCAGCCAACACGCCACCTAAATAACCTTGATCATCATCATAAATCACTACTGGGCCTTGGCCTGGAACAATCCCGTTCATAATGTCATCAGGGGTATAAACGGCAACCTGTTCTAACCCTTCTATCGGCATACGAGAAGTACGACCAATACCGTCTTTCCTCCAGATAGCACCCGTGGCAACAAACACCTGTTCGATGCCTAGTTCCAATACCTGTTGGGCATTTAGAGCACTGTCGAGGTAAATATTAACATTGTCCAGCTGTTGTAATTGATAGATTCGGTAATCACTTACACGGCGCCATAGAGCTAAGCCTTTTAAGTTAGACTCAGCGACTACTCGGCCACCTAAGTGTTTACTAGCTTCACTAAGAATAACCTCATAGCCACGGTTGGCCAGTTGTAAAGCACACTCCAAACCGGCAGGCCCAGCACCCACAACTAACACAGATTGTGGTGTTTTAGCAGCCGCAATTTTTTCTGGATGCCAGCCACGACGCCACTCTTCTCCCATGGTGGGGTTTTGTGTACAGCGAATAGGCACACCTAAGTTATCGCACGACACACACACATTGCAGCCAATACATTCGCGAATTTCTTCGGCCCTTTGTTCACGGATTTTATTGGGCAAAAAGGGGTCTGCAATTGACGGCCTTGCCGCACCGATAAAATCAAGGACACCTTGTTTAACTAACGACACCATCATGTCTGGTGAGGTAATTCGCCCTACACCCACGACAGGTTTATTGGTCACTTTTTTTACGAACTTCGTGTATTCGGTCTGATAACCTGAATCTGGTTTAAAACGAGAGGTGGCTGAATCATTTGCCCAACCAGACACATTAACGTCCCACAGGTCGGGTATATCTGCCAGCATCTCCACAACCGCCCGCCCCTCTTCATGTGCTTGCATACCATCAACACCCAGCATTTGATCCACAGCAAAACGAAATGCCACCGCACAGCTGTCACCTATAGCCTCTTGCGTATCTTGCAGGAGTTCCCGGGTGAGTCTCAGCCGGTTTTCTAAACAGCCGCCGTATTCATCTGTTCGTTGGTTATATTCAGGTAATAAAAAATGGTGAGGCAAAGACATCTCGTGCCCAGCATAAACATAAACAATGTCAAAACCAGCTTGCTTAGCGCGTATAGCAGCAGCTTTATGCCACCGGCGAAATTCTCGAATATCAGCTTTATCCATGGCCCTAGCTTGTTTTGGATAAATCATATCTAAAGAACGGCTACTGGGGGCCAATGCTGGGGTACGGGAATATAAGTTAGAAGTGTGGCTACCGTTATGCACTAATTCCACAGCGGCTAAGGCGCTATACTCATGCACACTCTGAGTCATTAATTGCAATGCTGGGATATCACGCTCATCCCAGAGACGCTGCTCTACAGCGGGTGATAAATCAGAACTGGGATGGATTTCTGTTTCTTCAGTACTCACTACGGCCCAGCCACCTTGGGCTTTCATGCCCCTCATAGCCGCGTGGGCTTGGGGACGCAGGTGGCCCATACCACAGCAATGAGGCACTTGATAAAAGCGATTTTTAGCCGTCACTGGGCCAATTTTAACAGACTCAAATAACACATCGTAATTAGACATTTACTGTGCCTCATGGCAATTAATGGACAATCGTCCATTTTATTTTTATACTTATAGCGCCATTTGTCAATACGATGTTTTCATGTTTCAAACTCCCACCCTGCGACAGCAAAAGAAAGCTCACAACCGTGAACTATTGTTAGAAGCCACAGCCAGTGTGATTGCCACTGAAGGAATTACAGGCGCATCTATAACCCGTATTATTGAACACGCGGGCCTGTCACGGGGCATGGTGCATTTGCATTTTGTCAATAAAGAAGCCTTATTAGTGGCCGTGGCTAGGCATATGAGAGAACAATATTTTCACCATATAAACGAATTTTTAACAACGACCTCACCTGCGCCTGCGCATCAGCTTGAAGCTATTATTAGCGCTGAGTTAAGTGAGCAAATACTAAATCGGCGTAGCATCAACATTTGGTACGCGTTCCGTGGCCAATGTCACCAAGAAAATGCCTATATGCAATATGCAGACACACGCGACGCGGCCATGAAAGACAAGGTTTACCAAGCCTTTTTACAACTTCTAAACCAACCATATAGCAGGCAAGACGGAAAGCAAGACCTATGCAGTGATGCGACCTATGGCTTACTCGCCTTATTAGAAGGTATGTGGTCAGATTATTTTTTACACAGCGATGAGTTTAATCGCCAATCTGCCAAACGTATAATATTCCGCCAGTTAAGTGGGTTGTTCCCCAACCACTTTGATTTAGCCGGTGCCATGTAAAAAACAGCCAGAGTTATGCTAATACGCCGCTTACGAATGAGCTAAGTATTCACAACAAATAATGCTGAGGAAGCTAGCCTTATGAGCAAACGTGATTCTCGATACGACATATTGTTTGAACCTATAAAAATTGGCCCAGTAACTGCTAAAAATAGATTTTACCAAGTTCCCCATTGCACAGGAATGGGCTGGATGAGGCCGCGTATGGTGGCCGATTTACGCGGCGTGAAAGCCGAAGGGGGTTGGGGTGTGGTTTGCACAGAGTACTGTTCAATACACCCAAGTTCTGACGACTCTCCATACCCATCACATTCGCTTTGGGATGAAAATGATATTAAATCTCATCGTTTAATGACTGACAAACTCCACGAGCATGGAGCCCTAGCCGGCGTTGAGCTTTGGGTGTCAGGTAGCAGCTCTGCTAATTTACTCACTCGTGAAGTGCCTATGGATGTGGTTTCATTGCCCAATGGTAACGGTGATCCTTATCAGTCCCGAGCAATGGACAAAGCTGACATTAAGGAGCTCAAGCGTTGGCACCGTAACGCCGCATTGCGAGCAAGGGAGGCCGGTTTCGATATCGTTTACGTTTACGCGACACATCATTATTTGTTGGACAATTTTCTCAACCCTAAATTGAATACTCGCAGCGACGAATACGGTGGTTCACTTGAGAATAGAATGCGCCTGGTGCGTGAAATTATTGAAGAAACTAAAGATGCAGTAGGTGACAAGTGTGCCGTGGCTGTTCGCTTTAGTATCGATGATGGTGGCGGTGCTGATGGCTTTCCTGTGCATGGCGAACGGATGAAAATGTTTGAATTAATGGCCGAATTACCTGACCTTTGGGACATCAACATCTCAGATTATTCACTGGAGATGGGTGTGTCTCGGTTCGTGAAAGAAGGCTCGCTGGAAGCGTATATGTCGGCCGTTAAATCGAAAACTAGTAAGCCAGTTGTTACCGTTGGGCGTTTTACCTCTCCAGATACTATGATCAGTCAAATTAACAGGGGCATTGTTGATTTTATTGGTGCTGCCCGACCATCGATAGCAGACCCCTTTTTACCACAAAAAATTGAACAAGGGCGGCCAGAAGATATTCGTGAATGCATCGGTTGTAACATTTGCTATACGGGTGATAGCCGACATGTGCCAATTCGATGTACACAAAACCCAACCATGGGCGAAGAATGGCGACGTGGCTGGCACCCTGAAAACATTGATCCTAAAGGATCAGACAGCCAAATATTGATTGTTGGTGCAGGCCCAACCGGTTTGGAAGCTGCGCGTGCACTTGGTCAGCGGGGTTACGACGTGATACTGGCCGAAGCGAGCCGAAAACTGGGTGGTCGAGTCAATCAAGAAAGCCAGCTTCCAGGTTTAGCCGAATGGGCCAGAGTAAGAGATTACCGAGTGACCCAAATTGCCAAAATGCCTAATGTAGCGGTTTACCTAGAGAGTAATCTGACCGTTAACGATATCTTAGAAATTGGCGCTGATCATGTCGCCATTGCCACAGGGGCAACGTGGCGTAGGGATGGTTTTGGTAGCTACAATACGGCTCCGATGCAGCCTTTACCACCGGCCAAATCAACCTATACTCCAGACGACATTATGTCGGGCCACTTACCAATTGGCAGCACGCTTGTGTATGATGACGACGGCTTTTACATGGGCAGTGTTATTGCCGAAAAACTACGAAAAAACGGTAACACGGTGATTTACTTAACCCCTGAACCAAAAGTTTCAAGCTGGAGCAGTAACAATGCGGAGCAACCGCGGGTTCACCGTCGCTTAGCAGAACTGGGCGGAGAAATTCTATTAAACCATGGGCTGGATGCCTACGATGGCAAGCAGGCCCTTTTAGGGTGCAGCTATACCGGTCAACAACACAATGTCTGGGTTGACAACATTGTAGTGGTGACTAGCCGAACAGCTGAAGACCAACTTTATCATGGTGTACTTCAGGCAATAGAAAATAACTCACTCGGCGCACCAAAAACAGTTAAACGAATCGGGGATGCTGAAGCGCCTGCTATTATTGCCGCCGCCATATTTGCCGGCCACAAGTATGCTCGCGACATGGACGTTGCCATAGACCGTGACAACCCTTTCAAACACGATAGAGTATTTTTTCAAGATAATCAGTAACCTGAGAATTAACTATTAGTCATTACTGGTACTGATATAAAAGCTTGTTATAAAACTAAAACTAGTAGAGTAATTCAATGCTTGCTAGGGCTAAAAATGAGACAGGACGCAGGGTATAAGGTGAAAAAAGCACCTATAACAGCGCCTTGGTTTTTAGCATCCTACCCACCTTACTGCCGAAATGTTGATTGTTCTACTTTGTGTTCGCATCACGGTCTAGTAGGTGCTTCTGACGGATCATTAACCAACATGCTAGTAATACGCCAATCGTGACCATCACAATCATAATCGTCGCCAGTGCATTAATATCTGGACGCAAGCCTACCTTTACCCGGGAGTAAATAAGCATCGGCAGAGTATTTGATCCAGGCCCAGATACAAAACTAGCAATAATTAAGTCATCAAGCGATAGAGTAAATGCCAACAACCAACCTGCAATCATACCAGGGGCTAATAATGGCAAAGTAATGTCAAACATCACCCTTAAAGGTCGGGCACCCAGATCCTGAGCGGCATCTTCCAAATCAGTACCCATACCAGAGAGGCGCGATTGAATAATGACCGCAACATAGGCAAGTGAAAACGTAATGTGAGCAATGGTGATGGTGGTAAACCCCCGTTGCGGCCAGCCAAATAGATGACTTAAGGCGATAAAGAACAGCAATAATGACAAGCCAGTAATCACTTCAGGCATGACCAAGGGTGCCGTAATCAAACCAGAAAACAGCGTACGCCCTCGAAACCGCCCAAAACGCACCAACGCAATGCCTGCAAGCGTTCCCAGTATCATTGCGAAAGTTGCATTAACTAGGGCAATCCGCAAGCTCAAGCCTAACGCCGCCCACATCTCTTCACTTTCAAATAAAACGGTATACCACCGCGTTGAAAAACCACCCCATACGGGCACAAGCTTAGAGTAGTTAAACGAGTAAATAATTAGCAAAATCATCGGTACGTAAAGAAACGCTAGGCCAAAGCACAGCATTGACAGTATGAATGTTGAACGGCGTTGCTTCATGAGTTCTGCCTCTCTCGCGCCTGAATCCTTTGATATAACATCATTGGCAGTACCAAAACGATGAGTAACACAATCGCGACGGCAGAGGCTATGGGCCAATCACTATTGGAGTTAAATTCATCTGACAGAATTCTACCAATCATCAACACGTTTCCACCGCCTAACAGATCAGGAATCACAAATTCACCAGTAGCCGGAATAAACACTAACAAGGATCCAGCAATAATACCTGGAACCGTTAACGGTAGTGTAACTGTGAGAAATGCTATTGTAGGTTTAGCACCCAAATCTGCTGCTGCCTCGTTAAGCGACATATTAAGCTTTTCCATATTGGCATACAGCGGTAAGATCATAAAAGGCAGATAGGAATACACGATGCCAATGTAAACAGCGAGCTCTGAGTAAAGCATCCGAATGGGTTCATCAATGACGCCCAGCCAAATTAATAAGCTATTAATTGTCCCCTGATCTGCCAGTAACCCCATCCACGCATATACTCGCAAAAGAAACGACGTCCAAAAGGGCAAAATAATTAACATTAATAAAATATTTTTGGTGGTTGGGCTGGAACGGGTAATACCATAGGCCATAGGGTAGCCGATGAGCAAACAAAGAACAGTTGATACAGATGCTATTTTTAACGAGTTGATATAGCTATTAATGTAAAGATCGTCTTCCCAAAGGTAGCTGTAGTTTTCAAAAATCACCCTAATAGTGAGCACACCATCTTCGGCTCGCTCGTACAACGGGGTGTATGGGGGACTGGCAATCAATGATTCAGCAAGGCTGATCTTAATAACGATAATAAATGGCGCCAAAAAAAACAACAGTAGCCAGATAAAAGGAATACCAACTACAAGAACCTTCCAATGTGACTGAAGCATGTCGACCAATCGAGATAGCAACCGGCTGCCTGCCTGCCCTACTGAATGATTAGTATTATTCGCAACGGTCATTTCATCAGCACCACGGCGCTAGATTGGTCCCAGTTCAGGTAAATTTCTTCATCCCAGTCTATCGAGTGTCGCTCACCCCTAGGTCGCTTTTGACTAGGCACGCTCACTTCAATAATTTGATCATTATTAATGCGTATTCGGTAGGTGGATGTTTTGCCGTGGTAGCCAATATCAACGACTACTCCTTTGAGCTGATTTGTTGACGCATCCAACGATGTTTTTGATAGCGTGATTTTTTCTGGGCGCACTGCTACCCAAACTTTAGTTCCCTCTATAATCGACATAGGATGGTTGGTATAAAATTCGACATCCAGCTCTTTACTGGTAACAACAACATGACCAACGTCACTTTGAGTAACCCTCCCCTCAAACATATTGGCAGAACCAATAAAGTTAGCTACCAGTCTAGATTCAGGGTACTCATAAACTTCTGTTGGTTCGCCAATTTGCTGAAACTTGCCTGCATCCATCATTGCCATGCGGGTAGACAAGGTCATTGCCTCTTCCTGATCATGGGTCACCACAACAAAGGTAACGCCGAGTTGGTCTTGAATGTTTATTAGCTCAAATTGCGTTTGCTCCCTTAAACGCTTATCCAATGCACCTAAGGGTTCATCAAGCAGGAGGACTTTAGGCTGCTTGACTAGAGCTCGAGCAAGGGCGACACGCTGCCGCTGCCCACCCGATAGTTGATGGGGTTTGCGCTTCACAAAGTCTGATAGCTCAACCATGCTGAGAATTTCCTCAACGCGCCGCTTGATTTCGTCTTTTGGGATTTTATCCCGCTTGAGCCCATAAGCGACATTTTGTTCAACCGTCATATGCGGAAAGAGTGCATAGGATTGAAACATCATGTTAATAGGGCGAGCATAAGGAGGTACTTCGGTCATATCGACACCGTCGATATAAATGGTGCCACTTGATGGGGTCTCAAATCCAGCTAACATGCGCAGTAAGGTTGTTTTGCCGCAACCAGAGCCCCCTAAAAGGGAAAACAGTTCGCCTTTATAAATATCCAGATCAACATTGTCAACTGCAGTGAATTCGTCGAATTTTTTACTAATACCGCGCAGTTTGATAAATGGCTCTGCATCAGCATCAAGCCAAGGTCTATAGGAATAATCGGTTTGTTGTGGCATCGTAAAAATCCAATGGCTTATAGTAATAGGCCCTAGGCCATACAGATACAGTTACCGCTCTATGGAACGATAACCGTATTGCTTTAGATATTATTGGCCCGATTTAAACTTTGTCCATGCACGAGTTCGTACCCGCTGCATTTTTCTTGGAATAGCTTTGTAGGTGTACATTTTTGCGACAGATTCGGCAGTAGGGTAAGCAGCTGGGCTGCCTGTTACTGCTGGGTCAATCAAATCAAATGCCGTTTTGTTACCGCTTGCATACCATGTGTAATCAGTATTAGCTGCCGCCACTTCAGGACGCATCATATAGTTGATAAACAGGTGAGCATTTTCAACATTCTTCGCATCTGATGGAATCACAAGGCCGTCAATCCACAATACCGCCTTACCGTCTCCTGGTGGTACGAAAAAATCAAGCACTACGCCAGTGTTTGCTTCCTCAGCACCAGACATGGCTAATAACCCATCTGGTCCCCAAGTCACCGCGATACAAAACTCTTTCAGCGGCATTTGTTGGTAGGCGTAATTATCGAAGGTTTTAATGTAAGGTCGAACTGCAGACAACATTTCTTCTGCTGCGGCATAATCCGCTTTATTGGCTGAATAAGGATCTAACCCCATATGTGCCAACGCCATAGGTAAAATGTCTGTTGGTGAGTCCAAAAAGGCTACCCCACACTTCCCCAGCTTCTCCATATGTACCGGATCAAAAACCATATCCAATGAACCAATGGGCGCTTCTGGGTATGTTTCTAACACTAATGCCTTATTGTATGTAACACCGTGTGTGCCCCACATATAGGGGGTGAAGTAATTGTTACCGGGATCAATATTAACGTCTAATTGCTTGTCCAAGCTATCCATTATATGAACCAAATTAGGCAGTTTGGATTTATCCAGCTTTTGTAAAATATTTGCGGGGAGTAATCGTGCAACCGCACTACTTGAGTGACTCACCACGTCGTAACCAGAGTTACCAGCAAGCAATTTTGATTGAATCGATTCTTCCGAGTCATAGTTATCGTAAGTCACCTTAACGTCAAATTCTTTTTCAAAATTAGCGACGGTGTCTTCGGCAATATACTCTGCCCAATTAGTCACATTTAGCACACCTGCGGCATAACCAGTAGATGCACCAAACACCAAGGTAAAGGCTATTGTTCCACGCGTTAAATGTTTAACGAACGTATTATTTTTATAGTTCATGTTCTCTCCAATTGACATGGTTTACATGTCTAATGATTAATTAAACCAACTTTCCTGTTTTTTGTATAAATACTAGAGTGCTCGACAATAGCATAAAGCCGTTTTAACCTTCAAGTGAAGCGTGTATTATTTTGAACACCCTGATTAAGCCACTTTTATACCTTATCGATTGACGTAAACACCTGTTATACAACATATAAATAGTAGATAACGCCTCTTTTTTAAAAGGCTTTATGGTTTTTTTATAGAAAATAGTCGCATTATTCGAAACATATTCCTTTAGAAGCTTGTCTATTACGGCCTTATGTTTGCTGCCAAAGCACAAAAAAACCTGCATCTAAAACTAAGTCACGCTAAGTGCTTCGGGTTTTCAGGTCATCATGGCTAAGGCCATGCTCTGCTCAAAATTAATTTATACCGCCTTTTTCACTTGGCTATTTAATAACACTTTATACTGCGTTATCGTGCTTTTCTGCAACGGAAACATAAGCTCCATCACATCAAACACTGTTGTATTAGCCTCCTTAGGGCTAAATTTACTTTCGCCAATAAGGCAACTTTGCCACAGCCCATCGAGCATTCCCTCGATGCCCATGGCTGCAACGTCGGCTGATACAGGTGTTTTTAAACCCGTACATAACTGGGTGCACAAACTGAGCAGTGTTGATGAAAACTCACTATCCGTTTGACCACACACTTCCTGATAGGTTGGCCTCGATTGTGAAGCGCCCCAAAATGCATACCACACTCCAACATTCTTACGGTTACACACCTTGGGGCTGAATGCAGACATAACTATTGAGCACAATTTATCAATGGGGGCCTCTCCAGCCAAAGCAATCGCAGATTTCCAATTATCAGTGTATTCCTTAGACAAAAACCGCAAGACCTGCTCAAGTAACAGATCCTTAGTTTGGAAGTGAAAGATCACCACCCCCTGTGATACACGTGCATGCTGAGCTATTTTGGCTATGGTCGTTTGTGACAAGCCGAAATGATCAATACATTCAATGGTAGAGCCAATTAATTGTTGCTTTCGAAGGAGTGATTGAACCGCTCTACTTTGGTGTGCCTGAGTGCTTTTTTTGGCTTCAGCAACGTCCATTGACGCTCCTTATTTATCAATCTATGCCAGTTAGTATTATTGACAAATAAAGTTTTGTCCAGTATAAATTGACTGAGCACTTACTCAGTAAGTTATAGGGATGAACCTTATCGATACAAGCTGAACTGGTTTTTGGAGATCTATGAACAACCCTACCGAGCATATTCAAAAGCAGGATAACCAATTTATCCATCCTTGGGACAACTTCCAAAACTTGGGTAACAATCAACGTACTGTGGTTGAAAAAGGCGATGGAATTTATATATATGATAGTCAGGGAAACCGCTTAATAGATGGCCCCTCCGGCATGTGGTGTGTCAATATTGGGCATGGCCGCAAGGAGATGGCGCAGGCCATTTATGATCAAGTCATGCAGTTACCGTTCACTTCTCCATGGTCAATGGCCACCAGCCCAGCGGCTCAATTCAGTGAAGCTCTTGCAGCTGAAGCACCGGGGGATCTCAACCACGTATTCCTTACCACGTGTGGCTCAACAGCCGTTGACTCTGCCTTACGCTTTGTCCAATTTTATAATAATTACCGAGGCAAACCTGAAAAGAAAAAAATCATTTCCCGATTAAAAGGCTATCACGGCAGCACTTATCTCTCAGCAAGTGTGTCTGGGAAAGAGCGTGATAAAAACTATCTCGATTTTGCTACCGACCTTGTACACCACATCCCGGCACCACATCCATTGCTGAAACCAGATCACATGACTGATGCTGATTTTCTCGATCAATGTGTTGCCGACCTAGAAAATAAAATTATTGAACTGGGAGAAGACAAGGTTGCCGTTTTTGTTGCTGAACCGATCCTTGCTTCTGGTGGTGTTATTGTCCCACCAAAGGGTTATCACAAGCGCTGCCTAGACGTATGCCATAAATATGATGTGCTTTATCTATCTGATGAAGTCGTTACCTCCTTTGGAAGGCTTGGGCATATTTTTTCTTCCGAAGCCGTGTTTGATATTGTCCCTGACATTATCACCACAGCCAAAGGTTTGACCTCAGCTTACATCCCCATGGGTGCTTTTTTGGTTTCAGACAGATTACTCAATGAGTTCAATAATCCAGACATTGAGAGTGCTATATTTTCTAATGGATTCACTTATTCAGGGCATCCAGTCGCTGCTACTGCAGGATTAAAAAACCTTGAAATAATCAAACGCGAAAACCTTTGCGAAAATGCGCGTGAAGTAGGCGCTTATTTGCAGGAAAGAATTAAGTCACTTTACGATATTCCTATTGTTCGGGATGTTCGAGGACTTGGCTTAATGTGCTGTGTTGAGTGCGAACTAACCAAGGGTGCAGATGACCTAGAAATGGACTATGAAATTGGCGAGCGCATTGACCAACATTGCCAAGCCATGGGCCTAGTTGTGCGACCACTGGCTAATATGTGTGTGATATCCCCACCCCTTATAATTACCAAAGCACAGATCGATGAGCTAGTCGACATTCTCTATAAAGGCGTGGAGCTGGCGATGCATGATTGTATTGCTGACGGCAAATTTAAAAACGTTTAAATTAGTTTATTTTTGGAGATGTAAGCATGAATTTTATGAGTCCAGACACTGTGTATGCACAAGCCAGCAATAGCCGCCAAGGCTTGCCTGCATGGACGTATAATAATGCAGAACTAACTGATCTAGAAATAAATAGTATTTTCTTGAAGACTTGGTTATGGGCCGGCCATGTCTCTGAAATTTCCGAGGTTGGAGATTATCAGTGTATGGAGTTAGCTCATGAGCGTGCGATCATTATTCGTGGCGAAGATGGTGTTGTTCGTGCTTTTCATAACGTGTGCAACCATCGTGCATCACGTGTTGTTGCCAACGATAAAGGACATTGCAGAAACGCATTAGTGTGCCCTTTCCATGGCTGGTCTTATCACCTTGATGGGCGCTTAAAAAATATTCCTCGTGCCGAGACATTTCCTGCCATTGATAAGTCTGCTTTGGGGTTAAAGCCAATTGAATGCGAAATATGGCACGGTATGATCTTTATTCGATTTTTTGGAAGTGGCCCTAGTGTTGCAGAAACACTTAAAGACGCCGAGGAAGAAATTTCGCTCTACAAAATTGAAGATATGCAGCCACTTGTTGAGCCTTGGACGACAGAATTTAACTGTGACTGGAAATCAATAGTCGACATTGATACTGAGGGTTACCATGTTCCAATGGGGCATAAAGATTTATACGACTTACTGGGCAGAAGTTATTACGATCAGGTTTTAAACGATGAAGTGAGTCGTTCATATGGCAATATTGATGCAGGCAAACATAAGTCTCAACTAAACCAAGATTATGTTAATACGCTGCCACAAAAGAGCTACCTACCTGCTACGCATCAACGGGAATGGATATACTGGTCCGCATTTCCAGGCTTCGTTATCACTCTCTTTCCAGATCAGATTGAAATTTATCACTCCTACCCAATCAGCTTTCAAAAAAGTGCCATGGCAGGGCGCAGCTACGCGCTTACAGATGACCGACCTGAGATGAAAAGCGCACGTGAATACAATCGCCAAATTAACATCATTGTGGGTCAGGAAGATGTGCAGCTCTTAAAATGGTCCGCAGAAGGAATGCGCTCAAGTGCCTATAATGGGGCAATAATGTCTGATTTAGAGGTAGGTACAGCCGCCTTTCACAATCAGTTGCGCAGTACCGTACCAGTGGCATTATTAGATAGCCCGCCCCCTGCCGGCACCTTGGCACAGGTTAATCAGCAGATGGTCAAAGAAGATTAACCTAACCATCAAAAACTAAGCATAACAAAAAGGCGACTAGTGAATGTGCAACGGGCTTTGCATTTGTAATGCACTACTGCATGCAAAATTGCTCGTATATCTCTAATGGTAACCCGTCAGGGTCATTAAAAAAGGTGAACTTTTTATTCGTGTATTCATCCACACGAATGGGTTCTACAGCAATATTTTTTGATATTAAATAGTCTGACATCAAGTCGACTGAGTCAACCGAAAAAGCTAAATGTCTTAAACCTAAAGCTTCAGGAAAACTTGGTCTTTTGGGTGATTTAGGAAACGAAAATAATTCAATTTGTTCGCCACTTGGCAGCTTTAAATCTAGTTTATAGGAGCGCCGGCTTGGTCTATAATTTTCTGCAATAATTTCCATCCCTAGAATAGCCGTATAAAAATACTTTGATTTTTCATAATCAGAACAAATTATTGCTACATGATGAAACGAATTTAACACCTGCGCCTCCTTGGCATATAACCGTCAATTTATGAGGCTAAATCGCGTCATAATGGTGAGCAGCAATGCTTACCTAAACAGTAAGTATTTGATGCTG
>Ga0115007_10001758_pt1 | contig 13795 bp, 19 predicted proteins | sample ArcOceMetagenome_2_FD_87166 | JGI IMG/M metagenome (GOLD analysis project Ga0115007, IMG submission 87166) | Marine eukaryotic phytoplankton communities from Arctic Ocean - Arctic Ocean ARC135M Metagenome | ecosystem: Environmental > Aquatic > Marine > Oceanic | place: Arctic Ocean | collected... | reverse complement strand
TTACCAGACACATCGTTACCAGACACATCGTTACCAGAAGTTTCTTTTTTATCTTCCTGTGTTAACAAATATAGTGAAGAACAATTAAACGTAGTAACAAACTTACGTGCAACAGTCAATAGTTCACTATATGTAATTCTATTAAATTCAGACCAATACAAAAATGCCTCATCTTCAAAACTATATTTCATTATAACGATTCCGTTTTGTGTATTTTCAAGAACAACACTTTCTCCAATTGATTTTTCGTCTTTATTGGAATCGTTTGCTCTACTAATTTTATATTTTTCCAAAAAGGTTTCTTCTTTTTCTTCGTTACCATCTTTTTCTTCGTTACCATCTTTTTCTTCGTTACCATCTTCTTCTGTTTTACAATCGTCTTCTTTGTTTTCCATTGCAAATGCAGTGCTAACAAAAGAAAACACTAATCCAGTCGAGAAAATACCAATAACCATTAAAAAAGTTTGAACTTCATTAAGACCACAGACTTCTCTGTAAAATTCACAATTCATATTAACCTTAAGTATCATTACTAATATTTTTTTAAGTATTATTTACAATCTTTTTTTCGTTGTTCAAAAAGTTCATTTACTTCTTCTGTAAGGTCGGGAAGAATAAACTTTTTATACTTATTGTTAGTTGGATGCATTACAACCAAACACATTTGAGAAATTTTTTTATCATAATTCTTTTCAATAATCGCCTTATATACGTTTAGTTGAAAACTATAGTGCCAGAAATTACTATCTGGAATATGACTAATAATAGGGTTAATCGCTGATTTATAATTAAACGATGCTTTACAAACATTTTTTGAGCGTTTCCAATCATAAATATACAATGACCCATCTTCCAAAATATATGTCATATCAATGGACCCAGCTAGTTTTAGTTCTTTATCCCAGATCATCCATTCAGTACGATATGGTTTAAGGTGTTTATGAATATTATGAAAGTCTTGAAAATATTTATATTCAATCGAATCATTTTTTACTGAAATATTATTATAAAAATCTTCAATAGATTTGTGAAGTTCAGTTCCAAGAGCGGCACTTTCATTACGGTTTTTCTCCCACATTTCTATAATTTCTTGTTTAGTCATTCCATAATACTTATTTTTTTCATTCCAATTCTTACCATTCATCATTTTATCAATTATTTTGTCAGCATCAAACTCTTCAAAATTATTTTTTTTTATAAATGTTGTCACAGAATCATATGAACTGTCTCCATCAATTGTGTATATATGTGGTTCTTCATCAAAGATAATATGTGAATCTCTTTCATGAAAATTCTGTGTGCTTAGGTAATTACTCATACTTGTGATATACGAATTGATTTATTGATTTTTATCAATTTTTTATCAATATTATTATTATTTTTAAATTCTAAGACATTATTTTTAACAGTTTTAAATTCTTGTTCTAAATTTTCTATTTCTCTCTGTTGTTGTTTTATAGCACCGGTTAAAAACGGAATCAACTTAATTTCTTCCATAGTATAAACATCCTTTGTGAACTTACCATAAAGAAAATATTCTCCATTTTCCAATATTCCATTTAAACAATTGGGTAAATAAACAGTTTTATCTATCACATCCCATACTTCTACTTCAATGGTTTCGGGTTGGTTTTTATACATTAATTTTAGTAAATCACCTTTTTTACAATAATTTTCTCTATCGAGAGTTAATTTATTATTTTTACAACAAATAGTAGCAAAATAATCAGGAACAAATTTATCAATATAATTTATAATTTCTGGGACAATGCGTTCAACATCTTGTGCAATAAACCCAAAATTAATCTTATCACTTTCTTTGAAATTAAAATGAACTGGTTTTAAATGATTAATTGTTTTTAAGCATTCTTCTTGATTGATTTCTTTAATATTATTTTTTAAACGCTCATCTGAAAACATATTGATTTCATCACCAATTAAACAACGACCCGCACCAGGTTCTACATAAAGAGCTACTTTTTGATTGTTTGTTCCTGAGGTAATTCTAGCACCAGTAAGAATTTTTTTGCCTAAACCAGAATCAGGACAAGATAAGTAAGTATAATTGCTTGTTGTGTTATCTAATGAATTATAGTTTTTAAAATTATCAACACCATTTTGAGAAATTTGTAAATAATTTGTGTAAATGGTGCTACTTTGTAATTTTTCATTTATATTTGCTCTATCTGCTATTAAAAAATCAAATGCTACATTTTTTCCTTTGTTGTATCTGTTAGAAGCCATATTATATATATATTAATTATAAAAACTATATCTGTATACTAATCCATTGTTTATAAAATTAATTAATATGAATGCAACAATGACGACAATAATATTTTTTGTATTTTTATATTTATAAATATATATTATATGTCTTATTATGTTGAAATTAGTTATGATATTAGAAAGCATAACTGTAGTGATTTTAAAAATAAAATAGCAGATATATCAATTACTCATAATAGTTATAGAGCATATGAGGATTATGAAATAAGTGGATTACATAGAACTATAAAAAGAAATCATTGCGTTATGACTTTTGTATTTCATGAAGAAGACATTATACAAATAGAGAAATTTTTAAGAAAAATGAAAAAAATTTCAAAATTATATGTAGAATGTATTTATACTGATTATCATATAATATTTGCTTCTAAAAATTATCAAAGAATGTTTCCTAATTTCAACAAAGAACAATTAAAAGTAGAACATCACGAAGAAGGATTATTAGAAAACATTAAGAAAAATTATTAATATTTAAAAAGAAACCATAACCCTTTTTATTTTTATTTAAAAAGAAACCATAACCCTTTTTATTTTTATTTGTTTTATAAGTTTTATAAAGATTCATAACAACTTTGCGTAAAAACCATGTAAAAATCCATGCGATTACTATTGATAAAAATGAATTCACTCTAAAGATATATTTAAAAACAATACTGTTTATTGCGGTACCAAAAGCACCAATAAACCCTTCAATAAGTTGTTCATCATTAATTAATAATATTTTTTCTTTCATATATTATTAATTTCTATTATTAATTTCTATTTTTATTTATCTCATTTACTTATTTTTTACCTCTAGATTTTTTACCTCTAGATTTTTTACCTCTAGATTTTTTACCTTTGGGTTTTTTACCTTTGGGTTTTTTACCTTTTGTTTTTCTGTTTTTTCTGGATTTGTTTTTAATACCCAATACATTTCTAGTTTTTTTTACAGTTCTCATTGTGCTTTTTTTAGAAGCTTTGACTGCTTTGGACAAAGTATCTTTGGTGCGTTTGTATGTTTTGGATGCAAGTTTTAAAACATCTTTTAACAACATTTCAGGATTTTCTTTCATGACCTTTTTAATATGGGCTCTCCATTCACTCATTATATATATTAAAAAGAAAAAAATTGATATAGAATAAATTACTGGTATTTAATTAAATTATTATTAGTATGATAATAACAAGACTATTTTATACATACAAAGAAGTTGAATATTCTTTTATAACAGATTTATTAAGAAATGAAGATATACGCAGAATATATTTCTGGTTTTTTGAATTATTTTATAGTGGATTTAAGAAAAATTCTCTTAAATTACTCTGGAAAATATATAATACATATTACAGAATAAAAAATCGTGATTTTGAAATTATTATGAGTGAGAAATATGAAAAATTTATAAAAACAAATGATATTTCTTATATTACTGATATTATTTACAATTTATACAAAATGAAATCTTGTTCTACTGTCTTTGAAATTTACAATAAAATAAAACAAAAAGATAAACATAAAAGAAAATTTAATATTACTGCTAAATCTGTAAATACTTTGATAGATTATATTCAAAATGGAAAACATGAGAATGTTGTAATTAAGTTAACAAAATTACAAAATAGTCAAAAAGAACTTTATAAACAGTTAAAAATTATGTATCCAAATGTATGCTTTTCTCATAAACAAGATATATTAAGTTATATAATTTCATCGTTATATATTATTGTTGAAGGCAATTATTATGAAGATTACGAAATTACATATAAATCATATTATTATCGTTCTACAATTAATGATATAGAATTTATTAAAAATATTCAGGACAATAAAACAGACGTAAATATGAGAAAATATAGAATTAGTCAACATATTGGTTGTTTTTTAGAGGAAAGATTTCAAGAAGATTATTATGAAAAATTCTTTGATAGATGGGAGTATTATGCGAATAAATCACCTATTTGGAAAAAAAGATTCTTAGTGTATAAATGTGAAATAGATGAAAATTCAAAAACAGTCTTATTCAAAAACAATAATATAATGGAGAATTTTTATCAACGATATTATTTTGACATTGAAGATGCTGATTATAATATATATATAAAAAATGTGTTTTTAATGAGGAAGAACACAGTTGAGAACTGGTTGTGTCATGTGTCGGAATAATATAGTAAAAAATTGATATAATAATAAATTATTAAACTTATCTTATAACACGAAATCATGGTGAAGAATACAAAAGGTGGAAATAAGCATAAAAAGATGGCTCGTAAGCAGATTGGAGAACAAATGGAAGAGAAGGTTCGTTTTTCCACTTGTTCACAGGAAATTTATGCTTCTGTTGCGAGGATTTATGGAAATGGGCGTATCCTTGTTACTTGTAATGATGGTATTGAGAGACTTTGTGTTATTAGAAAAAAGTTTAAAGGTCGCAACAAAAGAAACAATCAAATCCAAATAGGAACATATATTCTTATTGGAAAGCGTGATTGGAATAGTGTTTCAACTGGGAAAATAGAAACAACTGATTTGTTGTATGTTTATAGTAATGAACAATCTGGCAAGTTGAAACGGAACGATGCTGTAAATGATAAAATTTTGTCAAAAAATGAAAGACATCACCAAGAAAACAGTAATGACCAACAAGCATCGAATTTCTTTGAAGAAGAAGAAGAGGAGGAAACAGAAGAAGAAGAGAGTAATGTAGATTTTGTTGAAGAAAACAATGATAATGGAGAATATTTTACATTTAATTATCAATCATCTGAGGAAGAAGAAGATAAAAGAGGTGATACATTTATTGATTCAATATAGTAGTCATCAATTACTCCCATAATAAAATCTTCTGTTATGTTTTCATCTGTTAATTCTTCGAAACTGTTGATAATTTCCATAATAGGAGTTTCATATTGGTATTCTTGTATAATATTTTTTTTTATTTCAATAGATTTTAAAGCATATTTACATATAGGACATGTTGCATTTTCTTCAAATAGCCATTTTTCAATTGCTAATTTTGAGAAATAATGATTACAAGGTAATTTTATAATTTCTTCATTTTCTTCAAATTCTTCTTGTGTGATTGGACATAATTTTTCTTCGTAAGTATTTGAATAATTTATATAAGAAAGTTGTTTTTTACCTTCTTCAGATAAAACATTGTAGTATGGGTTATCATCATCAAGTGAATTATGTAAAACTTCATTATAAAGTAGTGAATCATCATATTCTTGGTTTTGGTTGTTAAATTCTAATGTATCATTCATGATTAAATTGTAACAAGAGTCCATATAAAAATTAAAAGAAGAATCAAAAAAATATGGTTCAGGTCTAATAATAGGTGTATATAATTCATCATCAGATGAGAAATATATAAAATTATTTGAAATGTCAAAAGTATCGGATGTATTCATACATAATATTAAAAAAAAATATTATATATATAACTTATTTTACAAATAGTGTTTTTATTAAAGTTTAATTCAACTTCCATAAAAGTAATCCGCAAAACAATGTTTCAAACTATTATATCGTTCATTTTCAAGAATTTTTACAACCATATCATAGGGTCTATAATTTTTAAGACTGTCTACACCTTCTTTAAGAAACGTATTCAAAAGGGCATCACTATATCCTGATAGCATTGTTACATTTCGTGTGGTGGTTGTTGAGGGAAATCCATCAGTTTTTCTTAGATTCCAAAAGACAACATGTGGTGGTTCAAATGGAACACCATATTTAGATTGTAATCCAGCAGCATGATACATTTTCTTAATCCGGTCATACATAGTATCATCGTATGTTTGTCGATAATAATATCCTTGACTGGAAAGTTGTGAATTTCCAATACCATTGATTTGCATATCTGAAAGAACTACCAATACCAAACTACTAATATCACATGGTGGAAGTTGTGCTTTCAAAACAGCATCCAAAACCATCTTCATTGCCTTTTCAAAATCTGTTGTAGCACTGTTAACATGTGACCTCATCATTTGAACTTTATCGTAAAATGTATCATCTTCTGTAAATTGAATCCAAGATGGATTTGTACTAAAAGTGAGAATGCGGTTTTTAAATGCATCATTCGTCTTTTCAGAAATACGAATGGAAAGACCCAACGAGTTAAAGAATGGCAAATTGTTATCGCTAGTCATAGAAGCAGATGTATCTGCCATAACAACAAGATTTCCTAGATTATTTCCAACCTTTGAAGAACTGTCTTTCCATTGAAGATTAATTCTATTTATGTCCGTATGTGATACCGACCGAGTATTAAATACATCTTTTACAAGTTCATATGTGTTCATTGTTTTTCCATGAACCTTTGCATTTTTATCTCCACTGGCAGCCGATTCAATATGTGATTTATAATTACTAGCACATGTAATTCGGTCTTCATTACATGGGTAACGAACATCTCCATTTTTTTTAACGTTTTTCCAAGAATTTTTGTATTTCGAGTGGGCCTTTGAAGGAAGATTATTCCAATTGATTCGCGACCACATACCATTCGAATCAGCCATTTTAATTTCAACCGTGTCAAGATATTTATTCAAAGGTGACAGCAATTCTGTTCGCAATGTTCTATGCGATTTTCGAATAGCCTTTTCAAATGATATTTCATTTGCGGATGTATTTACATAAGGATATAGAGCATACGCCAGTTTCTTAAAAAGCCATTTAAAAGATGATTGTCGTTCTTTGGGTGCCCAGCGAGCAGCAAGTGATACTGGTTTTTGTTGTATCATATTTTGATAATCTATATTAAGTTGATTTGCAATCAATTCAATAGCATAGTTAATCAACTCGTGGTCTGGGTTATTTGTTATGCGAAGTACAAAGTCACAGAAATATTTCACATCACTCCAAGAACCATATTGATGCTTATTGTAATTAACTGAAAAATCATTTTCAATATAATACACCATTGTTCTGAAAGCAAATGTTGCAAGTTTGGGAAAATGATTATACCAAACAAGAATTTGAGCATAAGAAAGCAACTTTTCACCTTTTCCTTGTGTAATATCACGAGTATGTCCAATTAACTTATATACATTTTGTAGCATGACATATTTTTTTGGAACATTTTGAATAAAAAGAGCAGCTTTTTCATTTTTTTCAACACAACGAGTTGTCTTCAAATCACAAATCATTCTATCTAGAATATCCATAAAATTACTAATCTTTTTGCTATCATCTTTTTCCATTCTTACACATTGAAAATAAAACTGAACGAATTTATCTTGTGTATCTTTTGACCAAGAGTGTTCATAATTTCCATTTTCGCCCATACGTTTCTCTGAAAAGGTATCAATTGCGGAAACAAAAGACGATGAAGTCATTGTGTACTATTTTACATGACAAATCTTTATATTGTTTTCAATTTTTTTATCCATTCTTATTTATTTTTTCTTGTTTTCTTGTTACTATGTGTAATATATACTTTTTTTGTCCTAGAACATCGTTTTTCTTTTTCTTTATTCTCTCCATAAATGAAATATAAAGTGTTTAACTCTTGAAATATTTCAATTGTATCTTTAAATTGTACATCTTGAATACAACCATATGTTTTAAAAAAATTTTTATAATTTATATCTTCTTGTATATTATCATTTAATAAATAATCTTTTACTTCGCTTGGTCGTAATGAAAAATTATAACTACAAAAATGTTTAAATGTAAATTTCGTTGAATTTAATAATTGATTTTTTTTAATAAATGTGATAATTTCATTGTCTTTTATGGTATTATTTACTAATTTATTTAATCTCTCTGTTTTTAAAAATACAATCTCATCATTTTTGATGTAAATATATACTAAATTAACAAAATCTACTTTCTTCAGGTAGAATTGAAAAAAATTGTTTTCTTCTTCTTTAAAATCATCTAACCAAGATAAATCAATGTCCATTAAAAAATGATTTTATTTTATATATTGAATTTAAACTAATAAATAGTGATATTTGAATTATTTAATATTGGTTATCAGTGTATTTTTTATCCTGATGTTCATAAAATTCTTCGAGTTCTTCATCCGCACTATTATAGTTAATAATTGCTTCTTGTTGCAATTCTTCATCTGTTTCATAGTCTTCTTCTTTATTTTTCTTCTTTTTACTAAGATTTATAAGAGAAACAAACTTCTTTTCGGGCGTTGGGTGTGTCTTTACACGAGAACCTTTTTCAAAAGTAGACAATGTTTTTGAATACTCCATATTAGATTTGGGTTTTGAGCTGGTTATGTTTGAACCCCCAAGTGTTGGAAAATTATCCTTTTCTAGATTAAATTCTGGTTTATTGGGTGCTGGGTTGGAATATACACTGTATGGTCGTCGGTTATCATAGTTGTTTGTGTTTCTGTAGCGATTATTGTTTGTACAATTTTTACTGTTATTATTTTGTTGTTCGGAATTACGTTTCACATCACGAACACTCAAATTATAAGTGTTAGGACTATTCTTCTTTTCACCAGTAAATGTGTTATGGCTCATTATGTTGTGTGTTGTGTTTTGTGTTTTGTGGTTTGGAATTAATTTTTATTCTGAAACTTTGTTTTCAGCGTTGATTGATAGTTTTGTCTTTAAGATACTTTAAAAAAAGTAAATCAATTTTTTAAACAACATAAAAAGAAAATATTGAAGTATAGTAATAAGTTTTAGTTTCCAAACAGCAAATATTTAAATTTTTAACCATCAACAATTATATAATATAGCTTATAGCTTATATGATTTTACTGGAAACAGCAATTAAAATTGAATAATTTAAAATATTTTTTATAATAGATAAAAAGATTAGCATATGGAAGTATGTGTTACGAATATAGAGAAGGACGTTACTAAGAAGAAGATGTTTGAAGTTTTCAATATCAACAAAATAGGATTTATTTCGAAGATTAGGTTTGTTTTCAAGAAGAATAATAAGATTGCTTTCATAAGTTTTAACAAAATTTATGAAAGTGATAATGGTACCCATTTTAAGGAAATTATTATTAACCAAAATGATACCGCATATGTAGTGTATACCGAGTTTTCGTTATGGAAGTGTTCTAAAACTTATTAGAACAATATGTTTCGGTGAATGATTTTATATTTTTTTACTTATTAATGATAAAAAAATTTAATTTAAAGGTAATCTTTGGTTAAAGAGTATACTAATTAGATTGATATGCCTATCACATACCCAATCCCAGTAAACTATTGTCGTTTTTGCGGTGAGTATTCTCATAAAAATGAGAATGGATTTTTTAGTCTTGAGATAGACCAGTGGTTTTGTAATATTACATGCTACTATCAAGCACGCCTTTCTATGGGAGACCTAGGTGTTAATAATGTACTTTCAAATGAGCTTATCCGTCTACGAGACACGGTATATCAACCGGATGTGATTAAGAAGCGTAAGGCGCGTGCGCATCAGGCAGTTCAAACGGGTCGAATCAAGTTTATTCGCCGTACATATGCCAGGGAAGATGTCTTACATGACTAGGACAAGTAATAATATTTTAAATTAAATAGTATAATAAAATAATATATAATATTTTTTTTTATTATAGTATGGACGTGTATTCTTATAATAGAGTAAATATCAAAAAACTAGACGATTATTATCTAGTTAAAGATACAAATACTAATTGTGAATTATTTTGGAATTCTTTTCAAATACTTAATCATCGCATAGAAAAAAATTTGTTACAAATAGGCAATGTTAAAATTTATGGAAAATCATTTATAACATTGAAAAATTATTTATTAAATTATAATAATATACTTCCTTATGACGAATGTGTAAAAATATTGGGTTCTCTCTACTCTCAAACACAAGAGATGTATAGAAATGGAATATTAGTTCCTTTTTTTGATTTAGATAGTATTGTTAAGATAGATAATGATTATTATTATATTAATAGTTTTAAAATAATTTATGAAAAAAATAATGAATATTTATATACCCGTCCCTTTAAAAGAAATATTTTTATCTCTCCAGAAATTGATTCTGGTATGTTACCAATAAGAGTTGATTTTGGTTCTACTTTATATAGTTTGGCTTGTCTTGTTGGACATTGCTTAACTAACTCAGAAATTACGTATAGTAACAAAGTAAAAAAATTGGATTTTATAAATCATTCAAAACTATTTTTTTGTTTACAGCGATTGTTGTTTGAAAGCAAACAATCACGTGTTTTTTTCTTTATTTAATTTACATATTATTTACATATTATTTACATATCGTGTTGCTGATGAAAATCCATAAGATTGATAATTTTTTACTCTCTGAGTTACAATACCATCATTCTCTGAATAAATAATCTTACGAATATTTAATTTTTTCATAAGATTAAGACAATTTTGGCAAGGAGACGAATTTTTCAATCCCATATTTGTAATTCTTACAACACATACAGTAATCTTCTTAAACAACTTTTGACACTTTTGCCGGCCCGACTTTTCGCACACGATTATTATAAATTCGTCGCAAAGCATCTACTTCTGCGTGACAACTACAATCATCTTGAATAAACCCATCTGCTGAATGATTGCGAAGAGAGTTATTACCACGACCGATGATTTTTCGTCCTTTCGTAATTACACAACCGTGTTGAAATAGCATAGTAGATTTCTCTGCCTCCATACATGCAAAATTCACCAAACGCTGAACTCGTTTAGATGCCATGATTATATGATTTGTATAACTAAATATCTGAATCAATTTTATTTTTAATTAATTATTCGATTAAATCTTTGAACGGTTGTTCTCTTGGGTTTCGATATGAAATGATAAAAAAATTGATTTAAAATAATTTTGAAATAGTAAATTACATTCAATCATGGCATTTAACACCACTCTTCGTATTCGTGTTCTCGGTGATTCTCAGGAGGATGTTTCTGGACTTCGCACAAAATATAGTGAAGTAAAGGCAAAACAGTTTGAAACAGCATCTCAACACGCAGATTCTGGTGTAGATATTTTCACACCCAAAAAGATTGTGTGTAAAGCAGGTGAAACAACCACAATTCGTTTGGGAATTTCTGCTGCAGTAAATGGTGATAACGAATTGCCTTTGCCTTACTATGTATTTCCTCGTTCTAGTATTTCAAAGACACCTCTTCGTCTAGCAAACAGTGTTGGAATTATTGATTCTGGTTATCGTGGTGAACTCATGGCAAAAGTAGATAATATTTCAAAGGAAGATTATATTGTTGGACAATATCAGCGTTTGTTTCAAATGTGTAATGGTAATCTATTACCTTTTACAAACATGAAAATTGTTGATACATTGGATGAAACTACACGAGGTGCTGGTGGGTTTGGTTCAACCGGAATGTAATAGAAATTAGGAAATAGAACAATATGAGGAATTGATTGTTTCCTGTGTGTTGCTTACATTTATAGTATTAGAATCAATAATTTTTTTCATGAGACTTGCCCAAGCACCAGGATTTTTAGTTCCTTGGGGAGGAGCATCATAATATTCCCACATAAAAACTCCACCAAAATTAGGGTATTGTTTTTTAACTGATTTTACAACCTGTGCAGCATTACTAATATCTTGACTTTGTATCATTCCCAATACAACTTTATTTGATGGATATCCATTTTTAACACACTCATCAAAAGATTCTGAAGAGAGATTAAAGTAAAACTGACCATTAAAATAATCTATCATTTTACCTTCTGGAGTTTTATATAAATCTTTATAACAAAATCCCCCCATTCCAGGTTCATCACTTTGTAAACTTCCTTGGATTGGAGCCATTGATATAGAAAATGAAGACCCTAAATCACGTTTTAAACAAAATATTAACATTCTTACATCAGTTAATGATACTTCTTCTTCAATATCCAAATTTATACCTTGTATATATGGTTTATCCAATATGATTTTTATTAACATTGGATAATACGTATCAAAATCACTAAATAATACTTGGAATGCTCCGCCAGCACCACCAAGCATAATATCTATTTCAATATTGTAATCACCATATGCTTTTAATAATTGACACCATACCTTATCAAACTTAGAGTCTGTTGGTGGAGTGTCATTTAAATGAATGTAATGCGAACCATCTTTATTATTTCCAAAATGAAAAGAAGATAACATTATGTGTGTTACTGGTGTATTTTCAAACATTACATAAGAGAGGTCAGTTAATGTTTGATAATAATAAATTATACGATTTTCACTTGTATTCATTATATTATTTAATACAGAAAAAATATATTTTCTTTTTATTAAATACTTGTAATGAACGAAGAAAACTCGGAAGTTAATAATGTTCAAGAAACAACAAACCAAGAAAATAGTCAATTTGATATTGATATTGATATTGATATTGATATATCTTCTAGTAATTCTAATTTCTTAACTACAACACCCTTGGATGTTTTACATAAACAGGTATTAGAATCATTGAGAGAATTAGAAAATAATGAAACTACAGAACAACAAGATAATATTAGTGATTCAACAAATTCATTTTCATCTATTGAATCATATGAAATACAGAAAAAGGTAATTGATTATCACAAACAAAATTATTTACAAATTGAAAAAGAAGTAAATAAATATTATTATGATGAATTTGATTATTATAGTTCTTCATTAGATATTTTAGCTAGTTATTTGAAAGGACAAAAAATTATTTATATGGAATCAAAAGAATATTGCCAACACAAGTTGAACTATTTAATGTTACCTGCAATATTTATCAGTTGTATTGTTTCAGTATTAGCTGCTTCCACAAATGATTGTTATCAGTTTGTAGCAGTTATGGTTGCTTCATTAAGTGCTTTCAATTCTTTTTTACTCGGTATTATTAACTTTTTAAAATTAGATGCCAAATCAGAAGCACATAAAATATCTGCACATCAATATGATAAACTTCAATCCACTTGTGAATTTACATCAGGACATATTTTATTATTTAGTAAAGAAAAATCAGATATTGAAACAATCTTAGAAGATAAATTGCTTCATTTTGAGAAAAAGATTTCAGATATTAAGGAAACAAACCAGTTCATTATTCCAAGGTCAATCAGAATGAAATACCCAATCATTTATAGCACAAATGTTTTTAATATTATAAAAAAAATAGAAGATGTAAGAAAATTAACAATTACTAAATTAAAAAATGTAAAAAATAAGATTGCATTTTTAAAAGCATTACAAGAATCTGATGATAAAGTAAATGTTCATGACCACTTAGATGAAATGGATATACTTTTTAAAAAAAAGAAAAAATATACAGAACAAATTTTATTATTAAAATCTTCTTTTACAATAATTGACCAAATGTTTAATGAAGAAATTAAAAATGCTGACATTTTAAGAAGACGATATTGCTTAAATTGGTGCCCCTGGCAGAAAAAACTTACAAAACCTACTGAAATAAATGATTTTATCAAACATATTAACGACCCATTTTCATTTAAACCAAAAAATGAAGAGATAATTTATATAGATAATAACTCTGAATTTTGGTCTTCCTAATAGCAAAAATAATATTGTGGATAAATGTGAAAGCA
>Ga0115007_10001756_pt1 | contig 13800 bp, 2 predicted proteins | sample ArcOceMetagenome_2_FD_87166 | JGI IMG/M metagenome (GOLD analysis project Ga0115007, IMG submission 87166) | Marine eukaryotic phytoplankton communities from Arctic Ocean - Arctic Ocean ARC135M Metagenome | ecosystem: Environmental > Aquatic > Marine > Oceanic | place: Arctic Ocean | collected... | reverse complement strand
TGGTAGACGGTGTAGCATCGATCGTTTCGGAAGCCGTGATAGTAAGAACACCGGTCGAGTACGCAATCGTAGTGGATAAAACAGTAGGGTGCACCATATCTCTGGTTTCGTTGACTGAATTTACAAAATCATTTAACATAGTGTTTTGGGCAATGTCACGAACACCACCAGCCAAAACATCAAAAAATACGGGACCACCATCACCACCATGAATACCTGAAATAGCAATGGCAGCTGCACGCTGTGCTTCTGTCAAAACCATGGTGATCATTGGACCATCTGCCGCTATTACAGTGCACCCAGCGAGCGACACAGTGGTGCCTCCTGTGCCGAGATTTGAAGTTTTCACAGCATTGGTAACATCAGCACCACTGACGGGCGTAGAACCAATCATAAGACCACCATTACTGTGATCAAACGCCGTGTTGTACACAGCATTTACATTCCCAGCGCCAATAGTTGTACCCACGAAAGACCCGTCCACATATTCACCGACAAGAATATTGTCCGTTGTTGTAATTGTTGTATCCCATTCGGTATACACGCTGAATGTTGTAATGGAACCTGATTGTGCTGGTATAAGATAACCAACAAGAACTGAATTCTGGAACACTTCTGTATTATAAGCTGCATTCAATACAATTGCTGCAGTGTCTACCGTCCAAATTGTTCTCGAGGGTGCAATAATTTCGACAGTGGTGACCGTACTACCACTCAATGATGTTTTCAATGTACCACTGGCATATGTACCAAACAAAGCCAATGCCTCTGTTCCTGAACCAGAACGGGTAACGGAAATGCTACTGGACGAACCTGCAGTATGCGAAGTGATGAAAAGTTTGCCCGCCACTGCCGAAACAGAGGCGCCAGTAATCTGAGTACTCAGTACAATTGCACAGTTGGTAGCTGTATCGCAATTCGCAATCATGGCAATTGTTTCTGGAGTGCCACCATCAACCACAACAATTAAATTTTGATTGTCACTTGAAAAATCATGTGCTGTGAAAAATGGGCCTGTCAAAGTACCAACAGTTGCTGCACCACCACCTGTCACAATAGGATTCACACCGAACAAAGCCAAGGCTTCTGTTCCCGAACCAGCGGATGTAATGGAAATGGTACTGGACACTCCTGCAGTAGCCGAAGTGATGACAAGTTTGCCTCCAACTGCCGAAACAGAGGCACCAGTAATTTGAGCACTGAGTGCAGTCGCACAATTGGTAGCAGTGTCACAATTTGCAACCACATTGGTGGTTTCTGGAGTCCCACCATCAACCACAACAATTAAATTTTGATTGTCACTCGAAAAATCATGTGCTGTGAAAGATGCACCTGTCAACCTTCCAGCAGATGCTGCAATGCCGTTGCTCACATCAGGACCTTGTGTCACTACTACACCTTGATCTTCTATAATTGTTGCAGCATTTATGGTCAATGTCCATGTACTGAAAGAATTGATCAATTGCAGTTTAGATGTATCCACCTTCGTCACAGGAGTTGTATCTAAAGTTTCACTGGCCTGAATGATTAACATCCCAGTAGAATAATTTAAACTGGCATCAAGAACTGTGGGAAGAATCGTATCTGGTGTTTCTACGATGGTCACCGAATGAAAATATCGATTTAAATTACCTGCTAAATCACGAACGGCTTGATCATTGGCACGGATCTGAAGTGCGGCACCATCCCCTCCTGGTGTTCCACTCAATGCGATGGCTTGGACTCTTTGCAATTCGTTCAAGTGAATTGTAATGATATCTGACTCTTGAATACCAATACCAGCACCATACAAACTGACCACATCCGTGTTGACGTCCGACGCATTTGTAGTATTTTCCAACCATAAAAGATTCAATTGCATTAAACTTATTGGTGAAACATCCAATACTTCTGATGCTGTTATGACCAAAGTCCCATCAGAATAGTCTATTGCAGCAGATGTAATAGTTGGTGGTGTTACATCATCAATTTCACTAATGGCTAAATTAAGTTGTTTCAGACTATGATGCTGCGCAATATCATGGGCGACGCGAGCATCAAAATCAAGCTTCAAACCTGTTGAATCACCGCCCGGTGTATTGGATAAGACCAGAGCCATATTTCTCATATCCTCCGTCAACTTTATGGTAATTTGTGTTTTTTGTTCTGGTGTGACAGTCGCACCGACCAAACTGATGGTGTCAAACGTCATTGTGTGATAAAATAAATCATTTCGAACAGAATCTGTGTTGCCAGTGGCATCGACAAGACGCAATGCAGTCAGATCGAACTCGCCTGCAAGAGAAACATCTAACGTTTCGCTTGCATCCAAAAGCAAAACACCATCGTTCAAATCAAGACTTGCTGCCGTAAATGTAGGCCGAGTGACATCAGGAACTTCTATTAAAGTAACACCCAGATGAGAAGCAATGTTATTTTCTGCCATGTCACGAAACGCATTTGCCGTCAAGTCGAGCATAGCGGTACCAAAAGTAGAGACAGCTCTGTCAGTAATGGACGAAGCAACAATTGGCGTTGTACCAATTAATAGATCTGTAGCAGTGTCAAAGTTTATGTCGACTGCTGCGGTCCTGATAGCAATGGAGGTCTCTGCACCACTTAACGTTACTTCCAAAGTACCGACAGCGTTGGGTGTTGAAATGTATTGGACATCAAGTAAAGCTGTAGAAGCAACAACAGCAGTTGAGCCGCCAATGACTAGATCTGCTGCTTTGTCAAACACTTGACCAACAGCCGAAGTCACAGTTAGGGTAGTTGTTGCACCAGTGAGAGCATATGTCAACGTTCCAGTGGCACTATTGCTGGTTTGTGTCACTGCAACGCCTTGTCCGATGGCAACAAATGTTTGACTGGTTATAGTAAACGTCCATGTCATTTCACCATTTGCTTGACTGACGACTACGCCCGAATCTTCATTGATGGGTTGAGAGGTTACAGTCAACACCCAAATGTGATACCCATCACCCCCGGGTGTTCCAGAAAATAAAATAGTGGCTACACGTTGGGCCTCTGTCAATGTGAAATTGACTACCAAACCCTGAATGTCCGATTGAGTTCCATCCACTAATGAGACCGAACCTGTTGTTTGTCCTTGGTAGTCTACAAGTTTCATTCTGGTCTTGTCAATCAAATTAGCAGGAAATACATCAATTGTTTCACTGAATGTCAACTGAAGCATTGCTGGTTGGTCATAAAATATTTTCGCTTGTTGCAAAGTAGGAACAATCAAATCCGCGGTCTCTGTAACATCAATTGCCAATGTCTCTATATTTTCATTCAAACCAATATCAAAAAGCAAACCCGCAAAAGCATCAACCAATGTCTTACTACCATCACCACCCGGTACATTACTGGAGACAATTGCTTTGACGCGTATCAACTCGGGCAACTGCAAGAAAAGGGTGTTGCCATCAACACTAGCAACAACAGTACTGGGCTCTTCGTAGGAATATTCAGGGATGACTGGAATGCGAATGAAATCATTGAAGACCGTTGTCGATTGTTGATGCGGAGACGTCGACCAGTGCCGGGTCTGATTGATAAAGAGCTGCGTCAAATCGATGTGTGTCAATGGTGAAATATCCACTGTTTCAGACATGGTCAGTTGCATGAGGCCAGTACCAAATTGAATGGCAGCACTTTGAATCACAGGTTTGACTGTATCTGCCGTTTCGCTAACACTTAAACCGGCAGCTATAGTTTTCGTGGCACTGTTCACATTGACTGCAAGAATAGTAGTACTACTTCCGACCACTAAATTAGCAGAAGCCACGAAATGTACTCCTGCAGCAGCGGACACGACAACTTGCGTTGTTGAACCACCCACCAAAGCCGTCTGTAACGTTCCTGTTGTTACTGAATAATACACGGAAGAGATATCCGTATGAGGCACGGTCACTCCACCAATATCGACGTCATGTCCGGTGGCAACAAATGTTTGTCCTACGGCTGCTGATATGATCAACATTCTTGCGGCACCAGTATTGATCGCAACATTGATATTAGCAGCAAGGACCGTTGTTCCAGGACCACTTCCAATGGTAATATCAGTTTGTGTACCAAACACTACACCAGAGGCACATGACACAACTATTTGAGTCATTCCATCACCAGTCAGAGCAGTGACTAAAGTTCCAGTCGCACCTCCAACTTGAGCAACAGTGGCACCACTACTTTCTGTTATGGTCTGACTGTTGATATTAATTGTCCACACATTGACTAAATCGTACAACAAACTCCCCGTTTGGCTATTTTGAGTAACTGTAGTACCTGCAGCTTTTGTGATCGATGTACCTGTAATTAACATGGTCCAAGTCACTAAAGGTTGTGTTACAACTACCCCAAGACTTTCAGTGATACTTGGACCCACAAACACACAATTATTCGCTGCATCGGCACCACCACCCGATGCGGTAGCTGCAGCACAAGTAGCAGAATCCGTATGGGCTGCTGTACAGTCGTCATTTGCTCCACCTACTGTAACAGTACAGGTGTTGACAATTGCCATGTTCCATTGTGCTGGTCGGGTGGGTGCTGTGGTTACCGAAGATATGGAATTAATGCTAGCATGGGCCACTGTTGTACTACCGACAAGAATATCAATACCCGTTTCAAAGTATTGACCGATGGGTGCAATAATATCAATCGATGTCACTCCAGCTCCACCTAAAATTGTTTTAAGAACACCTTGGGTACCACTTGGACCTTGAGAAATAGGTTCACCAGCAGCTTCATTCACTGTAATCGAATTCGTAGCGACGGTCCAAACTACATAACCATCGGTTGCCTGCGAATTTACCAGACCAATATCTTGGAAAGCACCCTCTTCTACATCGATAACGACGGAACCACCATCACCACCCGGAGTAGAACTCAAAGCGATAGCTTGAACTCTTTGAGTTTCAGTAAGAGCAATGGTAATAGTATCTGAATCTACCGTCGTATAATCAGCACCATTCAAGGAAATACGATGGTCACCGGCATAATTAGAAATGAACACACGATCCAAATGTACTACACCGGCTGATACATCTAAATTGATACGTTCCGAGGCTGTTATTCGAAGTATACCGGTGGAATAATCCAGAAACGATTCATCCAATGTCATTTGTATCGTATCGGGAGTCTCTGTAAGAACAAAATTAAATTGCAGGCTGTTGGCATTGGCTGCTTGGTCAAAGAAAGCAGCTTTACCGACATCAAACACCATAGGAATACCATCACCACCAGGAGTGCCACTCTTTTCAATTGCAGTAATACGTTGGTTTTCTGTCAATCGAAACTGTATTTGAGTATTATCCGCCGTTGTAAGTAATGTTCCGTCGCCTAACACCAATTCTCCATCAAGAGCAGCGTTACTGATAAAAAACCTATTCAGAACCATCGCTTGACTTCGTGGATTTGTCCCGGCGACGGGAGCCCATGGCTGTCCTAAATCTTGATCAAAAAAAGTATCCCGATTCAATCCATCAACATTAATAGATTCAGTAAAACTAATTGTAATAAGACCAGTCCCCAAATCCATGGTGACAGCTGTGACAGCTGGTTTAGTAGTATCAAATTCAACAAAAGAATGAAAATCTGAATTTTCAGGATTACCAGCACGATCTTGGTATTTAATTCTGACAGAGTAGGTGGTACCATCAACTAAATCACCAGCTGTGACAGAATCAACAGCACCAGCACTAGCAGCAGAAGAAGCTGCTGTTGATAATGCAGGAAGAGATATAGTGTGGGTTCCTAAAATTTCATGTGCTGAACTTAATACCAATGTATGAGGCGAGTTGCTGTCATCAGTACCTGCTGTTCTCGTAAACACCAATATTACAGAATCTGCAAGGGCATCTTCAAAAATTTGAAATTTGATTTGAAACACTTGAGGAATTTTATCATTGTCGGCAGGCAATTCAAGTGCAGGTGCAATTGTGGCCGTCCCAGAAAAGGCTACCAAAGAATGTAACACAACCGCTGGAGCGTTTCCAAGAGCGTCCTGATATGAAACTGTTACACTGTAGGTTGCACCATCTACAAGCGAAGTAGCTGGTGTAACAGACGCCACCGCAGCCTGCTCATCGGCAAAAGGGAGATCACCGATGGTACCAGAGTGTGTACCCACACCTTCATGAGCTGAGTCAAAAGAAAAAGAAAGAAGAAAGAAGAAAAATAATATGTTTTGTTAAAAACATTCGAATCTAATCAAATACACAACTGCTCGAATCATAACACAGTATTTATCATTCTTACAAACTTCCACATCTTGAAGGATTCACGCACACACACACGCATACATAACCGCACACATTCACGAATCACACACACACACACACACACGCACACACACGCACACACACGCACACACACACACACAGACAAAAAACAAGATGCATAAGATGCATATTATGAGTGTTGCATAAAAAAAAATACACAAATCTAAAAAGTAAATAGAACCGTACCAGAAGAAAACACAATGACTCGTGCAGCGTAAGAATCAACGATTCCCGAATTCGCATCATCTGGTGTGAATGTCATTTGAACAGTACCAGCTGTTGATGCTTCTGGTAGATTGAAAGCGTATGACCAAGGTTGTCCCAAGTATGAAGCGGCTGCAGGCAAAGTAAATGTTGGAGTTAAAGTATTCGCACCACCAAAACCAACTCCAGCTCGTACGGCTTGTGCAACGGCATTGTTACCGCGATCTTGGTATTGCAAAGTAAAATCGTACAAAGCACCATCAACCAAATCAGTAGCCGGAGTAATAGAGGCAATTTGCGACAGAGAAGCAGCCGTAGACAAACCAGCCATATTAAAAACCTGACCACCAGCAGCTTCAAGAGCAGTAGCAAACACAATTGTACGAGTAGCCACAGAATCAGCAACATTTTCCGACCCCGAAACAGTTGTAATGATCAATTGTAATGTACTAGCTTTGGCATCCTCGGGCAAATAAAAATCAATGCCAAAAGCAACCGGAATAAAACCAATCGGAGATGACAGTGTTGGAGTCAGTGTAGCGGACCCTGCAAAATATATAGTACGAGTCGGTGAAGCCACTGCATCATTCGTTGCTTTATCTTTATACTGAAATGTCATCGTATAATGTGCACCATCAATCAAATCGTATGCTGGAAACTCGTAGACAACCTGAACATAATTAAAAAGAAAACAAGAGTGAGAAAATTAAAATAATATGCCAAAAATACGCGTACAGTAAAACAGTCCATCATTTCTTTTGTCATCATTTCTTTTGTCATCATTTCTTTTATTGCCAAACATACATTTTTTGCTCCAACACTCGCAACCTGGCACATGACAAAATAACACAGCACATGCAGCACACACAACACACACCAAACACACAGAACACACAACATATACACACACACAAACGGCACACACACACACAGCACACACACACACACACAGCACACGGCACGCACGGCACAAAAAGACACAAAAAAATGAAATAATTCAATACATGAAAGAAAATTCACTCAAAAACAACAACAACAACAAACGTACCTGTGTTACATCAGTAACAATCGTTGATAATGTTGCCATATTAAACGTATGCCTTCCCGCAACTTCTAAAGCAGTATTAAAACGAATCAAACGTGAACCATATGCATCGCTTTGTTGACCACCAGAAATAGGTACAATGGTCAACGTTACAGTTTCTGGTTCGGCGTCCTCAGGAAGAGTAAAATCCATGGAAAACGTAGTGGTAGGATAATCCTGATCTGCTGGAGCATGGTGCGTTGGCGTTTCTGTGACGGAATCAAAAGTAGCCACTTCGTGGATTCTTGTCGCTACATCATTCGTAGCTAGATCTTGGTAGTCAATTTGAACGCGATATTCGGTCATATGTACAAGATCTGTCGCAGGGACAATTGATGCAATAAAAGAAACCGTACCAGCTGATGACGAAAAAGATTGCATCAATTCACCATTTGCATGTTGAGCAGCAGTCTCATACGCACCCGTAAAAGTCAAAACACGAGCCGCGGCACTGTCTGCAGTACCACCCGTGCGCGTAAATGTCATTTTAACAGTGCCAGGCAACGCGATTTCAGGCAATTGAAAATCAATTAAAAATGCTTCTTTAAAACGTGTGTTATCTGCAGGCAAGACTAAAAAGGGCCTTTCCGTATGAGTATCATGTGTCATCAACACGGAACCTGATGTTGCTTCTGCGTTTTCAATGGCATCACGGTATACCATTGTAACAATATATTGTGCCATGTGCACGAGATCTAAATTTGGTGTTACCGACGCAATGCCTGGAATACCGGCATTCGTTAAATTTGACATCGCTATCGAATGTGTACCGGCAGTATTAAATGAATCGTCAAAAAAAACTACTCGAGTAGCAGAAGAATCACCTGAAATTGGATTAAATTCAACACGAATAGTAGCACCCATAGCATTCTCGGGTACTTCTAAAGTAAGCGTATAATTCACTTTAATGTTGCCTGAAGCTGGTGAACTTATCGTTGGCACATCGGTCACAATATCAAATTCAACACCGGTTACGGTTGCTGTTGCAAGAGGATTGGATGCACTATCTTGATACCGTATACTCACATCGTACCTCGCACCATTGATCAAATCTGTTTGGGGTGTAACAGAAACACATTCCGGTACTTTTAAAAGCAACTTGGAGATAGCATTCAACGTAATAATATGTGTACCGACTTGTTGTACTGAACTAATAAATGTAATGACACGATCAGCACTTGGATCATCTGTTCCCACACCAGTATAATGAATAAACAATTCCAATGTATCCGGTTTTGGTATTTCTAAGATGGTAAATTTAACTACGAAATCTTGTGGTACTTTGACACTTTGAATAGGGAGAAGCATAATAGGATCTAATGTCGCAGCGCCGGCAAAGACCACACCGTTTTGTGTACGTGTTTGTTTGGTGTTTGAAAACAAATCTTGATATTCCAAAGCAAAATTATAAATGGCTCCATCGACTAAATCAACGGAGGGAGAGACCGAATCTACTTCGGTCAAAGCACTAGCAGCACTGCCCAGCGCAACCATGTTGAACGTATGAGCACCACTTGTGCCCGCGGATGCTGTATTCAGTATCACGGTGCGGTCACCGTTGACATCGCTAATACCACTGACAAAGGCTGCTGTCATTTTTAAAGAACCAGCCAAAGCAATTTCATTCAAAGTATATCTTAATTGAAAAATATCTTTGATGGATGTTCCGGTTGTTGGTTCAAATAAATCCATGGATTCCGTCAATATATCGTGTGTTACACCAGTTACAACAAAGGAGGCAGCTGGATTGGACAACAAATCTTGATACGTCAGAGTAACCGAATAGATTGCCATGTGTACTAAATCAATGGCAGGATTAACGGTTGATACTTCGGATTGAAGAACACCCGCCGTGGATAAAGCACCCAATGTAAATGTATGGTTGCCGAACGCTTCAAACGCTGACGTCAATGAGACTACCCGATCACCATTGTTGTCAATTGACCCACCAGTTCTTGAAAACGTTAGTTTTACAGAACCTGCTTTGGCACGTTCTGCAATGAACATCAGAATAGGAAATGCTTGAACCGTTGTATCATCTGTAGTCGGCGTGTACAATATTGGTGGACGCGTCGCGCTCCCAGCAAAATAGACACCGTTGATAGTATCTATAGCAGCGTCGTTGCCAGCAGCATCCTGCATTGACAACACAAAGTTGTACTCGGAACCATCAACTAAATCTGCAGCCGGAGTAACGGATGCAACTTGTGCTGAATTTGCTGCGACCAACCCACTCAAAGCAGTAATGGACAGCGAGTACAAACTTGGATCACCAAGCGCCGAAGTAAATACAATGGTTCGTGTTGTGACCGCATCGGTAAAACCACCCGCGTACGTAATTATCAATTGCAATGTACCAGTGGCAGCTCTTTCTCGAGTTTGAAAAGACACGCCAAAAGGAGAAGCAATCAAGGAAGCCATGGCTAAATCAGGTGGCAATGTAGCTGAACCAGCAAAAGCAATTAAATTACGAATGACCGTCACAGCGGTATTTCCACTACAATCTTGATACGACAACGTGAAACGATACAACGAACCATCCTTCATGTCTTGTGCTGTACCACCGTTCGATGTAACCGTTGCAATTTTATTAGCGGGCAATGTGCTGGTTAAACCAGACAAAGCGGTGATGCTGGTTTCAACATGTTTGTTGGGGACATTCAAACCCGCTGCACCCACTGCCAAAGTCGATTGTGCTTCCAAATCAACACCAAATGTAATCACGTGTGGTGAATTTGGATCCACAACACCGTCACTTCGAGCTACTGTCAAAGTCAAAGATCCACTCAATGCTGGTTCGGGTAAATAGATGCCGACAATCCAATTTGCACCCAATGCAATCGTTCCTGAAGATGCTGGATTGACACCACCACCACCAATGGTCATTCCAAGTTGTTGTGTTGTATGCCCACCAAAATAAAAAGAAGTGCCGGGAAAATTGACTGTGTTCTCGGCATTGTTTGCTGCATCTTTATACTGAAGAGTTGCATCATAAATGGCACCGTCCACTAAATCAGTGGCTGGTACAATGCTAGTGATTTGACTTAAACCACCAGCACTGCTGAATGCTTGCATATTACCGGAAGCAATTTGATGTACACCTCTCGATAATTCTGAATCAGCAAACTTCATGACTCGGGGTGCAGCTCCATCGCTCACCAAAGAGGAAGAAGCCAACGTAAACGTAGCTTGCAATGTTTCCGACAACCCTCTTTCGTCCAATCGAAACGTCAAATCAAACGTGGTCGTCAAACAAGTGCCCGAAGAGGGTGACGTCACTACAGCAGGAAGAGTATCATCGGCATGAAACGACACAGAGGCTGTAGCATTCGCAGTTGGATTGGCCGCTCGATCTTCGTAAAAAAATTGAAATTCATATTCAGCACCATCAACCAAAGCTGCTGTGTTTGATATGGTTTGTACCAAGGCGTCCGAAGCAATGTCACTGATACCACCGGCTGGCATCGTTATTGCGTGCGTGCCCCGATCAAGTGCAACACTGCCTTCTGAAAATCCAATTGAACGCAACGCAACACTGTCCACAGCTGTATCCGTTGACACAATGAGTAATTTCATGTCACCACCACTTCCGGAAAACAGGGCGGGTTCAGGCAAGGTGTATTGTATTGTAAACACAGTGGTCAATGCGGCTAATTCCGACGGCAAGACCAGTATGGGTGGTATTGTCGAATCGGAGGAAAATTCAATCCCGGTTTTGGTTGCCGTTGCTACTGGATTGTTGCGTAAATCGATGTATTCAAGGGTCACTGTATAGGTGGTACCATGTGTCAAATCTAAATCCGAAGCGGTTTCCAAACCCGTGGCGGGACTTACTACCAACGCCGTGATTTGTGCTAAACTGGCCACGGCTGTGTTTAAAGCCGGTATATTTAAAGTGACCGCGGACCCATCACCGTTTGTAGGTGTGGTCAAACCACCCAGAACGAGTTCGTGGTAATCGTAATATTCAATTCCTTCCCCCAAATCTACGGTAGCCGTTTTAGTAAAACGAAGTTTTACCGAATTGGCCAAAGCTTGTTCGGCAATTTGAAACGTGACTGGAAATACCGTGGGTATGAACACATTGTTGCCCGGTGATGTTAATACAGGTGTTTCTGTTTGTGCATCAATTTGTATCCCGGTGACAACATTGGAACTACCGCTGTTGCTGGCTCGATCTTGATAGGTTACAAACATTTCATAAACAGCACCATGGACTAAATCATTGGAAGGAGAAACAGAGGCAATTTCTGCCACATCAGCGACCGCCGTGGACAGACTGACGAGACCTATCGTGTATGTGGCGGTATCTTTCACAGTGTTGATAAAGGTAATGACACGGGTGCCATGACTGTCAGCTGTACCACCGGTTCGTCTAAAACTCAATTGTACGGTGTCTTCTTTGGCTTCTTCTTGCAATTGAAACGTGACATCAAAAACGGGTGGAAATATGCCACTCCCGGTGGGCGATGTGAGAAGAACGTCCAATGCATTTGAATCAAACACAACAATTTGTTCGTCGCTTGCGACTGGGTTTAACGCGATGTCACGGTACGAAAGTCGAAAATTGTAAGTAGCACCATCCGTTAAAGCACACATGCTGGCAGGGACTGTTGGAGCCAGAATTTTGTTTGCAGCCACATGAGATGCGATTTCATCCAAGGGCAGGAAACCCAACGAATGAGACGCCTGTGATTCATAAGCCGGTCCCAGTATCATGATACGCGTAGTAGGTTGATTTCCATTGGTGGAACAAGAATCTTGGGCATAGGAGCCAAACGTGACGGGTGTAATTTTTAATTCCACCGATCCAGGATTGGCCACTTCCGGCAATACGTACGTCAAATCAAAATAGACGGGCACTGAAGCAATGCCGATCCCGGTCGGCGTAATTAACGTGGGTATTAAAGTAGAGGTGTCCAATTGCAATCCCGTCACGCCAGTGGAACTGGCCGCAGGATTACCCACTTGATCTTGATATTCAACCACCATTGTGTATTGTGCACCGTCCACTAAATCGGTTGCCGGGGAGACGGATACAATGTCGTCGAAGGCCGCGGCGGCGGTCGATAATTTGGTCATTGTTACGGCATGAATGTCAGATATCACTTCGTAGGAACTGGACAAGACCAGAGTACGCACACCAAGGGAATCCGTGGCCGTACCCCCGGCTTGGGGTGTGATTTTCAATTTGACGGTGCCGCTTGTTGCCGCTTCACTTATCCCAAACACAAAACGAAAACTTTCAGGAATTTTACCCCCCACGTTGTCCACGGACAAGGTGGGTGCGACTGTTTGCAAATCAAATTTCAAAACGGCGGAATTCATATCATAATACCGGACGGTTGAACCGTCATCTGCCATGTATTCAAAAAACATCAGTGCTTGTTCGGTGTCGCCAATGTCAATCGCCGGTGTTACACTGACTACATCGCCACCCGGTGAAGTCATTTGTCCAATGCTCACGGTTTTTCGACCCGATGCTTCGGCAGCTGTTCCCAAGACCACAACACGGTCATCTTGCCCATCTCCCAACGTTTGCAACGTCAATTTGACCGTCCCCGAGACAGCAGCAGCGGGTAAAGTAAAATCAAAATCAAATGGAAAACGCGTATCAATGACCCCATTCGCTGGTGAATGAATGGTCCAGGCACCAGACATTTGAGACTGCGCCGGTGTAATGCACAGAAACATAAACAGCAACGCAAGGTACGACAGGAACAGGGGCAGGTATTGGTGGGGCAGGAAGGATCTATGGGTATGTACAAGGGAAGGGCCATGCTTTTGCTTCCGCCTCCTCCTCCTCCTTCTCCTTTGATGGTTTTGTGGCAGTGGCAATGTTGTGAGGTGGTGGATAAAAGAATTGGGCAGCAATGGTGGAGAACAAGCTTCGGTGCAGACGGGCATACATTGGCCACTGGAATGGTTGTATGTTGCTGCAAGGGTGTTGCGTGGTGGGTGGTGCCTGTGGTTGGCAAGGTTGGTAGGGTTCGAATGGTGTTGTTGGTCGGAAAAGGGCGGGGCAAGGGGTCGACGAGAAGACTCAGTACAGATTGGAATGCATTGGCCACTGGAATGGCTGCATTTTGCTGCAAGACTCTTCTGTTCTGGAGGGATCATCTCCGTGGGGTGAGCCACGGGCCTGGTGGTCGACATCGTATCCAGGTGGTGTTTGGATTTTGTAAAATTAGAGTGGGAACAATCACAAGTTTGAAAAAGCTGCTCGGACAGGACATCTTCCCACTC
>Ga0115007_10001751_pt1 | contig 13814 bp, 6 predicted proteins | sample ArcOceMetagenome_2_FD_87166 | JGI IMG/M metagenome (GOLD analysis project Ga0115007, IMG submission 87166) | Marine eukaryotic phytoplankton communities from Arctic Ocean - Arctic Ocean ARC135M Metagenome | ecosystem: Environmental > Aquatic > Marine > Oceanic | place: Arctic Ocean | collected... | reverse complement strand
GCCAGGTTTGCTTTTTTGAGGGTCTTTGCCACAGCAGCAGCAGCGCATGGAACGGTCGTCTGTTCGGACAACATTTATTCATTCAATCTGTTCGGACAATTCATTTTCCAACCAGTGGCAGCATGCAAAAACCAACGACAGAGAGAGATTTTTGCCTTGGTACCCGCGCCGAAAACGCTTCAACCTCCTAGCCTCCAACAACCTACATCACGACTAAGCAAACCAACCACCCAAATTTACAATGCAACCTCTTTCAATCCGATTGCGGTTGGAAAAAGAAAGACGGCTCGACTTCATCTCCAAGCAAGACAACAAAAGATGCCGGATCGACAATTGCATCAATTGGGCTGCCGGTGAAATAACTGTCGGTGTTGTGGCCATGCACAACGATTTAATGGTCGAAGAACTTGGACTGTGTTGGAAACATGTCAAAGAACAACGTGCTCGACGGATTGAAGCAAGAGTGGTGCATGCCGACGGCAAACCATCACCACCACGAGATTCAATCGGTGCCAAACAAAGAAAATTCTCCTCTTCCATGTCGTATTTTACCTTGAGCGACGGCAGTCAGCGAAGAAAATACAAGGATCGAATGGCCCATTTTGCCAACAATTATGAATCCTCCGATTTCAATTCCGCCTTGGGTCTTGGTTACATGCTGCACCAAGCAATAATTCTGAAAGATGACAATGACATATTTACCTTTTTATTAGCCTTGAAAACATCCGCCGGCAACGATCGATCACGACTTGTCACCTCCGCTTTGATTGCATCGCGGTCTCCCTTCAACAACTTTTTGCCCCTGCAATCGGCGGTGGACAGTCGACTTGATGAAAAAAGAGTCATGCAACTTTATCACCGAGGACCGGCTGCCGCATTGGACCCAGCAATGGAAGGTTTAGTGGTGGGTCTGTGGGCAGTGGAACAAGTCAATCAATACTCCACACGTTTGATTCGCTCACTGTTGAGTGAAGTGCCGAAAAATTGGTTGCGGCAATTGTTGAAACGGCCTCGATCATCGTGTGGATCTTTTGTGCATAAATATGTGACGCACCCATCGTCACAATTGTCAACCTTGAACTTAATTCTTTCATACGCATCCAAAGCAAGTCGTTGGAGGGATTTCAACAACGGAGAGATACCATTGCACACAGCTTGTCGATGTGGTGGTGCCCCAACGATCATTGACGGGCTCGTACAAAACGATAAGAAATCGGTGGTTGTATGTGATAAAAAGGGATGGCCACCGTTGTTTTCGTTGGTGGCACAGTGCAGTGGTGATCATGGACAAGGGACGGGAAGATATACGCGTGGTGAAATAGAAATGATGTTGAGTGCTTTGATCACCGCACACTCACCAACATTAACACATATCACCAACGATGGTTCAACGATATTGCATGTCATGATTGAACACCATTGCGACGATTGGTTGTTGGAAAGAACATTGAACGAATGTCCAGGTATTGCTAAAAATCGTGATCGCAGTGGTAAAAATCTATTGCATTTGATTTGCAACGGTACTTATAAACGTGACATCGATCAACTTTTACGTTTGCATAAACGGGCACCCGAGGAATACGACAATGATTGCAAAACACCATTGTGGACGTTGTTGATGAACGACCAGTTGTGTAACCAGAAGACTACGGGTTCGTTGATTGAATGGCGGTACCACACCGTTGTTAAAATATTGCAACATTGCCCAGAAGCAGCAGGCCATACAAATACATTGTACCACGAACGAATTCCCCTGCATTATGTATTGTACAATGGATGGATGAAACTAGCAAGATTGTTGATTTTAAAACACCCCGATGGCAATTGTGGTTTGGATTCGGAAGATGTGATGGGTCTGATACCATTGCATACCATGTTGGACCAAAAAAACAATTTCAGCAACCATGGTGGCAACAAGGGAAAAATTACAGAATTGGACATGCAATTTTTAGTTCAAACCTACCCCGATGGACCGTCTCGAACCACAAGAAAAGGTCGATTGCCATTGGAATACGCGCAACAAATACGAACACCGGAATATGTAAAATGGTGGTTGTTGTCCTGTCATGTTGGCAATTCTATTGCTGTGCAAACAACACAACGTTCAACATTGCAACAAGGCATTCGATTGTTAACCCAACATTTTCCAGAAAGAGCCATACATAGAGACGCAGACAATAATTTACCGTTGCATTACGCATTGGTTGGTGATTGCGACGTTGATGTGGTTAAAGAATTGATTACATTAAACCCATCGACGGTGCATCAAGTCAATTCACATGGTTTGCCACCGATGCATTTATGTGTCTCTTGTGGTTGTGGTGGTGGTGGTGGTGGTGGTGTACACAAAACCACCAATGTCAATAGAAATAGAAATACATTGCAACATTTAAAATTAATTCATGCAACATCACCCTCCGCGCATGAAGTCATTGTGTACGATAAAACATTGTTGCACTACGCATGTGAATTTTATCAATCCATGCCTGTGATCAACTACTTGTTGAATTTAAATCAATGGGCCACGAAATGTCGAGATCAGTTGGGGCGATCACCCGCCCATTTCGCCTACGACAACAACATGTATGAAGTGACGAAATTGTTGTTGTCGGTGTATGCCGATTTAGATGATTTGCTGTTAAGAATGAATTTAGAATTATTGAGAAAAGCATTGAATTCAAGAGGCTGTGTGTTCACTGTCGATGCGGTGGGTGGCAATATTTTACATCGATTGGCCACAAATCCCAAAAGTGCACATGTGTTGCGTGCCATCAGTTGGTATCAACCTTGGCTCTGTCGACAAAAAAACAACAATGGTCACTACCCCATTGATGTTGCCAAACAAGCCAAATTAAAATCAACAATACTACCCTTGGAACAAGCAGGTCGGTTACGATTACCACCTTCCGAAGGCGGTGAGTACTATGGTGGCCAGGACACCGGGGGAAATCAACAAAGAAGTGACAGTGCCACCACAATAGGTGAACGTCAAGAAGTAAGATATGGAAGTCCATCTAGTTTGAAAGTATCCGATATATGTACAGATTCTTCCGATGGTTTTTCTTCGGACAATGAAAACATTCAATTGATTTCCGAAATGTTCCCGGATCATGCCATTCGCACCATCCTTGAAAAAATATGGGTGACCATGGGACCCAAATATTTTGGCATTGTTGAAAAGGTACAAGCATGCCGTGAACGAAAACAGTTGACCACGTACCATTTAATCTGCGATACACTCGGTCGAATGAGGATGTCTTTGCCGACGTTCAACAACGTGCCATTGCTGCCTGTTTTAATTCCGATTCGTTGGATGAGTGAAGGATATGGATCCACTGAAAATGTTCAAGAAGTCAGAGCATCAACAACAGCTGTGTTGCGCAAAGCGATTGGGTATAAAGATCAAGCCTTGGAAAACATCACTGATTTTAGTCATTTTAGACTGTATTTCATTTGTGAAACATCTTTTTTGTCATTGAAACAGAATGTGAATGATGATGAAGAAAAGGACGACGATGAAGAAAAGGACGACGACGAAAAAACAAACAAGAAAACATCAAATATCCAGGATATTGGAAGTAAAATATTGTCGCATGGATGTGTTAAAAAGTTTCAACCAGAAACAGTTTGTTGCCATCAGGGTCAATCGTTCAAACCAATGGGTGGGTACGAAGTGAAAATGCCAAAATATAAAAGTATTGAAAAAATCAGACCATTGGTGTTGTTGTCGTTGTGCATCTTGCGTGCTGGTTTAGCGGCCCGTGAAGAGCACGACAAATTAGATGCTTACATTGCCAACAGGAAAAAGAAGAACCAGATCAACCACAAGAACAAGAAAAAAAACAAAAAAAACAAGACAAACAAGAAAAACAAGAAAAAGGGAAGTACAATCAAAATGTTGTTACGAAGAAATCAAAACCAAGATGTTGTCACCGCTTTCAACAACAGTGATGATGACAGCAGTAGCGATGGCGACCGTGGTGATGAAAACGACAATGCGATTCCTCGGTCATCGACACATGGTTGGGGACAATGTGTGCCATCTTTGTTTGATGAACTCGAGGACCCATTGACAAGTAACAGTTTGACACTTTCTTATTTGATTGATGTCTTTGCCTCTAAATATCAAAATATGGACACCTCGGAACAAATTCATGTGTATCACCCAAAAGAATTGAAACATTGTATGGTTGAAATGGAAAAAATCGTTCAAAAATATGTGATTCATCCAAAAAGAAAAAATATTGAAACATTGAAACATGTTGTACATCAACCATCGGGGCGCCATGCATTTGCGTGCCGTGGGCATAGAAAAAGAATGGCAAACGAGCTAAAGTTGCAAGAACAACAAGAGATGAGTGGTATTCTCACGATTGAGGACGTCGAGGACGTCCATACCAGTATCGAGGTCGTGTCGGGTAAAAGGAATAACCCTAACCCTAAAAGGAACAGACAACCGTCAAAATATAAAGTTGATCAATCCGCAGCTCTGAACCAAAATGATGAAGATAAAGATGACGACGTGGTTGTTCTGGAAGATGGCGCCTCATTCAGTGACTACATGACCCAACAAAAAAGATCAAGATCAACGACAACAACAAGGTGGAAGTGGAAGAGAAGACTCAAACTCAAAGAAAAAGTGAAAGGTTGTACAATGCAGTGAAGCAGTCGCACCGGAGCGGCGTATTGTTTTATTGTTTCTTTTAATAATAATTGCATGCTATTTATTACCTCATTTTAGCGTAACAACAATGGATCGTCGTGGGTAAACGGTTTGAAGTCGTACCAAAATACTACTTCTGCTTTCTCTTTCACTTCCGGTGACGGTGCTTCTCCTACACCCATTTCATCTCCACCAATGGATGCATTGGGGTTAGGTGGAGGTATTTTGGGTAATCCTTGCACACCGTACTCTTCAAGAGTCATCATATCATCTTTCATTTCAGTTTGAGGTTGCCTAAGAAGAAGAACAAGTGTTAGTCCAGTACCAGTGCCCTGTGAATGAACAAGCCAAGACTTGGGTGTAACCTATAAATTGTACAATTAAAAGAGCCTGTGACTTCACATACAAGTCGATTGGAACATCGTTTTGGATACTTACATTGAACCATGGTAAACTCTTAGATTTGAAATTCTTCCGTGCCTTTGTGTTATTTTGCGCTTCAGGGAATACAATTTAGTATTGTTGACACAAACTTCGAGGGAGAAATCCAAGAAACTCCAATTTATAAGCTTGAAATGTATTGTGACGTAGTCCCTGACGAAAGCAGGAATGAGCTCATCGGTTTCGGCACCTCCCAATGCTCCCTTCTTTTTTCCCTTCTTGCCCACTCCCTTCTTTTTCTTTTTCTTTACCTTTTTCTTTCCCATCGGATCCAATCGTGAACCAATGCAAGTGGACACTAATTGAATGTGAATGATCGAACAGTTATATTTCCGGGGGACTCAAATCCGTCAACCCGACCCCTGGACCCCCGAAATGAATCTGCCGATCCACCTCTCATCGAACCGATTTAAAAAAAAGGACGATTGATTAAGAGAAACACCGCAGACACACCCCAATCAGTCGCTGCTTCCTGTCGGTCCTTTCTGTCTTTCTTTTTCTTGCCGTCACCCCCACTCCATTGGCCTCAAAAAATTCTCATATTGGTATCGAAAAAATCACCAACTGAAAAATGCCACACAATAAAAACAGATTGACCAAATATTCCAATAATGTGTCAACAGGCAGTCTCACAGGTTTGGAAACGGACCATACTACCCGATTGCCGTCCACCATGTCGACGTCGACGCACAATTTGCCGGACGAAACGTCTCCTCCTTCTCAGAAGACCAATAAAAAAAAAAGACCCCGTAAAACACGTTTTTCAATTTTTGGTGCCCTCGGTCAAAAAGGAGGCAGCAGAAGAGGAGGTCCAAAAAAAGTTTCAAGACCACGCCGTGAGTCGTACCCCGAAGAAGAAGATGGATATCGAGGAGGAATCATTCAAGATATTTTTAAATCAACGGTTGTGGAAGAGGAAGAGTACGAACAGGACGATTGCAATGCAATTTATGAAGAATTATGTTGCTTTCGTCGGGCTAAAACGGTTGAAGAAAAAGCAGCCGATACAGAATTGTTTGGTCGCTTAGGCCCACCGAAAAACGGCAAAGAAGAAGTGGGCGAACATGTATTGACAACTGCGGAACGAGCAGAAGTTCTGAACAAGGGCACTTTAGTTTTAGCTCGTTTATTGGCGTTGCCCTTTATTTTGGCGGCATTGATAGCAGTGGACGTCTACAAATCTTATGAAGTACCCGATGAAGAAATATCGGACAACGGTGGTAATGTAAAAGGATTTGAGCGTTCACATTTACCTCAATCGCCGATTTTTTTTTTACCATGTGGTATTCAATTCGCATTCAATGTTCTTGTCGTCTTAGCTTCCGCTTCAGGGTGGTCTTGGGCTTATTCGCATCGTGATCGAAGAAGATTGCAATTAGCATCGTACCTCGTTTACATCTTGGCCGTCTCAATTACGGAATTTGCGGTGTTTTGGCCTGGATTTTGTGATTCCTCCGTTTGGGGTTTGATTGGATGGATTTATTCGACGTCGAAAGCTTCAATTCGACGTTGCCGTGATATGTCTTTTGCATGTATTGGTATCTATTTCTTTTTTAATTTGTTAAGTTTAATTTGGGATGGCGATCAATATACGAAAACTAAAATTGCCGTCTCCCCACCCGGATGGGCGCGCGCAATGTTAATTTTAGCTTGGATGTGTGTTTGCCACGTTGTTTTTTGGTTGCCCGAATCCAGTTCACGTGCTTCGCAAAAATTAAAACATAAATTTTCAGGTGACACGGCTAAATTAATTAGTGCGGGGGAAGGATCCAAAGCATTGTTGTCCCGTGTTTTACCAAAAGAATTGATACCACGAGTAAGAAAATTACAAGATGGGCAAGCAATTGCGGACGAATTTGATAATGTGACCATTATATTTGCAAAAGTAATTGGTTTGCATGAAATGTTTGAAACATTGCCCACTGTCCAAGTCGTCGGTGTAATTGATCGTTTGTTTCGTCAGATCGATAATTTAATCTCAGAAAAACATAATAAAATTGAAAAAATTAAAACAGTTGGTGATACATACATGGCTGGTGCTGGTTTACCTACACCCACTGATACCCATGCAATTGATTTGACTCATTTTGCTTTTGCATTGGCCGAAGAGATCATGAAATTCAATGATCATTATCGATTGGGTACAGAGGGTCGTGCTGAAAAATTAGATTATAAAATTGGTATTAGTTCCGGTCCAATTGTTGCGGGTGTCATTGGTCGAGCAAATCCAGTTTATGATTTATGGGGTGATGCTGCTAATACTGCATCAAGAATGTATTCATTTGGTAAAAAACATCGCATTCAAACAACACAAGCCACGATTGATTTAATCAAACAGGATTTTGATTATGAATCCAGAGGTATTATTTGGGTAAAAGGCAAAGGCGACATGGAAGTATTTTTTGTTTTAGGTAAGATCAAGTTATTTTTATTATTTTATTTTTTCCAAAAGGTTTTGAATGTTTATGATACTGGTGGTGGGTAATGGCAAAAAAATGTCTTGGTTGCACTAATTCTGTCTTAATTTTGTCTATCCATTTTCAGGACCAAAACCCGGTGTGTTGGAAGCAAAGGAAAGAATTCGAAGTAGTTTAAGAAAACAATATCTTCAACAAGCAAGTTCGGGTTTGGGTGGTTTATTAATAGATGAAGATGAAAGTGACCAAGAAAACCACAAACAAGTGAAAGGAATGAGACAAAACATTATTAAAAGAAACACTCGTGGTAGCGTTCCTGGTGCGAAACCTTTTACAAACACTGGAAAAAATAAGATGATGATGATGGCACACATGGACGAAGCAGAATTTTTGGAATTAATATACGAATCAAACGAAGTCTTTGAATCCAAAGATGATCGTGAACAAGCCAGCAATGCTTTGTTGGGGTTACGTGTCAACAAAGATGATTGGGTTGCGGATGACCATGCCAAAGAATGCACGGAATGTGGAGAATCCTTTACTTTTTTTTTCCGTCGTCATCATTGTCGTTTTTGTGGTCGATTGTTATGTGAAAATTGTACAAAACATCGAATTAAAAAACAAAGAACATGTGATTCTTGTCAAAGTGCTTTTGATTTCAGTCAAAATAAAAACGATTGGTTAGCCAAAGCACAAGAAAAAGAAGACGCCGAAGAATACAAGAATGCATCCAGCAATTTTGTATCACCTTGCTTGGCATTTTGTGGTAGTGTTTGCCAGCAATCGAAAAACAAATTAAAAATATTGAATATGGCGTACCAGAAAGATCGAGTTGCAAATATGAAAAGAAGACAGTTGCAATTATGGTTTGTATTTTTAGCTTGCTGCATTATTGTTTTCCATTCCTTGAACAGTGCTGTATTACCATCTCGTTGCTCTAAATCTGTTGTTCAATTAAGCGACTTAACATCCACACGTTCTTCTTACTCGATGGCTGATTCAACATGCAAATCATCGTTTCATCCAGATCTTGATATTGAAAAAGCAATTCGATTTTCGTCCAACAATTCAATCACATTACCAGAGGAAACCAATGGACATGTCGTCAATGTTACTTATTCGCATCGTATAGAAAATGATGCGTTACAGACTGCATCTTTGATAACTGGGTTGGTTTTTTACCCTTTGGTTCTATTATACATTTATATTACGCAAAGGTCTTTTACATTGCAATTGTTTTGGTTGAGTGAAATTATCTTAAGCTTATGTTTGCTAGTTTTATTAGGTTTATGTCTAAGTTATTCAATTTTGTATGGATATTTATTAGCGGGCACTATATTAATGATACAAGTCACAAGTGCAATGGAAATGGCCGTGTCCTTGATATCCAGTTTTACAACATGGGCATTGTATTTAATTATTTTTACAGCACTGGTCAATGCATACCCAGAATCTTATTCATTGAATGATTTTTTAAACCATGCCATGGAAAAACAAACACCAATTGTTGTGATTGCTTGGTTTGCTGGGTATGTGATGGATACACGTCATCGTGAAATATATTTGAAAACAGAATCAATTAAAAAACAACGGTTGGCGATACAAACGGAACAAGAAAAAAATAAAAAACTAGTATCATTGCCAAAAATTATATTGGATGGATTGCAAGAACCACCGTATAAAGCACCGGTGTTGGATGCGTTTGGTACTGTACTGTACGCAGATATTGTCAGTTTTACGGTCTTCAGTGGTAAAATTCCAGCGATTGATTTAGTACAAATATTAGACGATATGTTTGATATGCATGATATTTTAGCCAGTGACTTAAAGGTAGACAAAGTCAAAACATTGGGTGATTGCTATGTGGCATGTACGGGTGTATTAAGTTTAAATGCTAGCCATGCAGCGGCAATGGTAAAGTTTGGTTTGGGGTTGCATTGGAACATGAGAAAATTAAACATTAAATGGGATTTAGCTGGCAAAGGATTGGATGGCAAAGGTCCTGACACTGATTTAAGAATTAGGGTGGGTATTGCCAGTGGTCCAGCTATTGGTGGTGTTGTGGGTGGTAAAAAATATATTTTTGATTTATGGGGTGATGTTGTTGAACAAGCTGAATTAATGGAAAGTGGTGGTATACCAGAACGAGTCCAAGTGAGTCATAGTACATGGTTACGAAGTTCCAAAGACCCGAACTTAAAATTTAAATGTCGACCCGACGCAGAACAAGAAGTATTGAAAAACGATGGTGCTAATGGACCAGGTAAGAGATTTCCTACTGTATATTAATGTTTTGGTCGAATTGCTCCTGGTTAGAGATCATACTGGTTTTGTTCTGATCATCATTCCTCGCTGTTCTTTTTTGCAGGTTATATGGTTGATATACCACCACAAGGTATTGAACAATTTTTGATTGATATGGGCCACAATCCTAATAAGAAAAGAACCAGTGAATCAAAAACACAAGAAAGCAAAGATGAAGAAGCAAAGCAGGGAGATGAAGAACTTGGCGATAGATTTACACAAAGTTTGGAATTGACTGCTGTGACAAAAGCAACGACGTCAGTACCGACCACCGATCGATTTTCACCACCATCATCTCCCACACCACCACCACCGTCACCGTCACCACCACCACTACCAATCGACAGTGATGCTTCAACGGGAATGTTGACAACGACTCGCCGCGGAGATTATGCTCGTTCTCGTGGTAGTTCAATTGCGGAAGCAGACGAAGAAACTGACGAAGAATCCGACGACGAAGACGAAGACAAAGATGATGATGAAGAAGAAGCGGAAACGTGGAGCAGTACGCAAGGGCAAGAAGCAGAACCTACTGAAAAAATCATGTCTTCTGTTTCCTCGTTCCACAGAGGGAAAAGAAAATCGAGAAAATCAAGAAACTCCATTTCTATCTTGGATGTAGAAGACATGGACGAAACAATGGAAGTAAACAAAGAAGACACCACATTTGAAAGCAATGGGGCTCCTCCTCCTCCTCCACCACCACCACCACCACCCCATCCACCAATAGTTTCAAGTAAAACATTGAGTAAAACGCCATCGGCCAAACCCATTGATCGTAGTACGGCAGAAATGAACATTGAACAAGAACAATTGGACAACAAACTTGGTGCACATGGTGAACAAAGTAATCCAATGAGAAAAAATAACAACATGAATCCACCCCCACCCCCACCAATTTCTGAGACCAAACGAACGAGAAACTCATCCATGCAAAGCCTTCCCGGTGATGATGACTGTGTTTCAGACGATGACATCAATGAAGAGGAACCACCCAAGCAAGTAGAACCACCACCAGCACAAATCAACAAGAAAGAAGACGCCAAGGTGGAAGCCAAGGGGGAAGCCAAGGTGGAAGCCAAGGGGGAAGCCAAGGGGGAAACCAAGGTGGAAGCCAAGGTGGAAGCCACGGTGGAAGCCACGGTGGAAGCCAAGGTGGAAGCCAAGGTGGAAGCCACGGTGGAAGCCAAGGTTGTGAAACAAGATTCCGCGCTTCTGACTGTTGTTTCTTTGAAAGAACTTGATTCACTTCTGACTGCCAGTGATTCTAAAAAAGAAGAGGAGAAAGAAGTTAGAAAGCAACTTAATGTTGTCCAAATTGCCAAAGCGAAGAAACAGGATATTTCACTTCCAACAACAATCAAAATACCATCTTCGCCAGCGGAACATGTGGCAATACGTCTTCATACTGAATTGAATGATATTCAAAACGAACATCAATCCATCGACGAACAATTGAAAAAGGCACAAGAAATGTCCAAAAAATTATCCTACGAACTCGAGAAAAAATCTTCCCTCGTGGCACCAGGAACGACAATAACACTATCAAAAACACCGTCAAAAACACCGTCAAAAACACCGTCAAAAACACCGTCAAAAACACCGTCAAAAACACCGTCAAAAACACCGTCAAAAACACCACCAAAAACACCACCAAAAACACCACCAAAAACACCGAAAAGTCCAAACAGGCTAACAGCCAGAGAAATTATTGGGACTGGTTTACCAAGATCGAATGACATCACTGAGTCTAAATCAGAACCAATGTCGATAATGTCGAAAAAGAAAATACGAAAAGCCAGAACTACAATAAGAGAATTAGGAAGTCACAATACACCAATACATTTACACGAAGCTGCAAAAAGAGTTCGATTGATGAGAAAATTGGCAAATGATTCTTTAGAGAGATGAGAAAATTGAAAATATAAAATTTGTTGGATGTTGGATGATACTATTTACTTAGTGTACTAGTACACGAACACACGAACAGTAGTAATAGTGACGTACCCGGGTACTCAGTAGTGTAGTACATGTGTACATATGTTTTTTACCTGGTACAGTCAGCTGTCACTGTCACTGTCAGAGTCAGAGTATCAACCTTTAAAAATATTTTTTTTCAAAAAAAAAAAACTTGAAAAATTTACCCGGTACCGGGTAGTCTTCCTCTGAAACTTGAAACACAAAAAACAAAATTTAGTTTGTTTTGTTGTCCCTTGTTTTACGTGTACAGGTGTTACATGTCTAGGTGCATATTCTATATTTAATTTCCTCGACGTTGTACCAATCACTGTCACCATCTTCAAACCAGATGAAATGTCGATCATCGCTCGTTCGATATTTCTTGACAACACCACGGTACCATGCATCGGATGCTCCATCTGGATCACGCCAAAACACTTCCAAATGTTCGCCCACAAGCATATCGCCCGATTTACCCAAAGACGCAAAGGTAACACGGTTTTCCAGTTTTGTGTCGTCTAATGTCGTATTCATTAAATCATGTTGCAATGTAACATGTTTTTGATTGGACTCAACCCCGGCTCGTTTGGCCGCTCTTTTCATTCCAATCCATTCATCTGTTTCTTCGTCGCGAAGAAAATCCACATCGTTGTTACTACGGACATTGGCTTTTCGAAAAACGGGATGCCGGTGGCCACCAACAGTGTTTGATCTTCTTGGTGCGTTTGCACTTCTGGGTCGAGATCGACGTTGACCATTGCCATTGCCACCCGTCGGGGTTTTGGTTCGCCTCCTTCGTTGTGCGCTTTGAGGTCGTCTATTTGTTTTGCTTTGTCCTCCATTTCTTGATCGTACTGAAGAACGTGTGGCTGTTAATCTCTTTGCATGCGCACGTGTCGTACTTTTAGGGCGATTGTGAAGATTAACACCGGGCGAAGGTGTCAACGTCGAACGCAAATAATTGATGCTCAGACCAGCTGGACCTTGCTGTTTCAAAAAGGGTTCATTGACGGGTGCACGATCCAATGAAATTCCACTTCTCAAACTTGCATTGTCGTGTTGGGTAGCACTTTTGGATAATCGAAGCAGTTGTTTGGGTGCATACATTTCTAAAGTGGTTTCCACTACTTTTTCACGAAACGACCAATCACGAAGTTGTTGCGCAGAAGATGCTTTCAATTGATGTTTGTTTACAAATGCTGTTGTTGCATTTGAAGTGGCGGATACTTTTGTTCCTGATACATTTTTGCGACGTCGAAGAAGTTTTTTTCTTTTTTCTTTTTTCAGACCACGTTGGTGATTTTTTAATATGATGTTCCTATTTCTTTCTTTTCGTTCCCGCATTTTGGTCACATGTTGTGGCAAGTATGAATCGACGGTTTTCTTTGCTTTGCGGATAATTTCATTGTGTACTTTTAGAGATTTCCAAAACTGCTTTGCATCACCGCTTCGTTTTAATGTAATTGGTAATGGTATTTCAGGGTATGGTACACCACGATTGTGTTGAAAATCCCATTGTTCTATCACGTGTTTGTTGTGCCTGGTGTCCAATCGTTTGGGTGCTGATTGAATCAAAGTTTTGTGGACAAGCCCAGTGTGATGGATATGATCTTTACCTATTTGATCGGTGTGTAAAGCTAAAGTAAGTGGTAAATTGTTGCGTGACAAGACTTGAATGGAAGGTTCATCCAAACCCGCACGAACGTGACGCCGTTGTTTTGTGCGCTGTGATGTCTGCAAAGAACAGGTTAACGCACCCGATCCTGTTTTGGGCAATCCATTGCGCCGTTTTTTTTTGGTTGCCAATTGCATTTTTACAGGCATGTTGGTTGTTGCGAAAATGAAAGTCTTTGTATTGCAATTGATGCAGTTCTGTTGTGGTCGATTCGATCAAGGTTGCTTTCAATCTGATCGGTGCAACCTGGCAACCTCGATCTCTAACAGCTTTCTAATTATTAGGAGTGGCGAAGGGGGCATCATCGAGGTAGCAAACGGAAGACGTCCGTTTAGGCTTTTCTAGCATTTGGACG
>Ga0115007_10001750_pt1 | contig 13819 bp, 9 predicted proteins | sample ArcOceMetagenome_2_FD_87166 | JGI IMG/M metagenome (GOLD analysis project Ga0115007, IMG submission 87166) | Marine eukaryotic phytoplankton communities from Arctic Ocean - Arctic Ocean ARC135M Metagenome | ecosystem: Environmental > Aquatic > Marine > Oceanic | place: Arctic Ocean | collected... | reverse complement strand
TTGAAGGCGGATGTTTTTGGTTTTGTGATGACCGTAATAACACTTTTAATTCTTCGCAAGAGGCCAAGAGAGCGGTTGTTTTATTTAACGATGTATTTAACAGTGGCATATTTAGAAATTATTGGCACAAGTTATGGCTGTTGGTGGTGGCCAACAACTGCTTGGGATGTAATTTCTTTTTTACCAAGTCACAATCCTCCCAGCGGTATTAGCCTTTTCTATTTTGCATTGGATTTGGGTACGCTATGGCTCTATAAAAAAAGACATCCGATAGTTTGGTTACGGATGAAAAAAATTAGAAAAATTAAAAAAATTATCTCCCAGAAGGAAGGTATTTATCGAATTAAAAACAGAAGAGCAGCATGTCTATAAATGTAATTTCAGTTTCTAAAAAATATACGACGGAAAAAGTATTAGATACGGTTTCTTTTTCTGCAGATAAAGGACAGATAATTGGTTTTTTAGGTCCTAATGGTGCTGGGAAGTCTACAATGATAAAAATTCTTACAGGTTATATAAAACCGAACTCTGGTAAAGTATTTGTTGATGAAATTGATGTTTTAAAAAATCCGATAGCAGCGCAAAAAGTAATTGGATATTTACCCGAGCACAATCCTTTGTATGCAGAAATGTATGTGCGTGAATACTTGCAGTTTCAAGCTGCTATTTATAAGGTAGCTAAAAGTCAAATAGAAGACTGTATAGAAAAAGTAGGTTTGACTTTAGAGGCAAATAAGAAAATACATCAATTATCTAAAGGGTATCAGCAAAGAGTGGGTATTGCTGCCGCTATTTTACACAATCCAAAAGTCTTAATTCTAGATGAACCAACAACTGGTTTAGATCCTAACCAAATTATAGAGATTAGAGCTTTGATTCAGGAATTAGGAAAAAATAAAACAGTGCTGTTTTCTACACATATTATGCAAGAAGTAGAGGCCGTTTGTGACCGCGTAATTATAATTAAAAAGGGTCAAATCTTAGTTGACAAAAAACTAGAAGAACTTCAAGACTCAAAAGAACAAATAATAGAAGTTACTTTTAATACTTCTTTTGATGAGGTAATTTTTCAGAAATTATCTAACTTAAGTTCTGTGAAAAACACATCAGATAACAATTGGCAATTAACATTTAGTTCCGACAAAGATATGCGCTCTAAAATTTTCGATTTAGCACAAGAGAATCGTCTTAAAATTTTAAGTTTAACTGCTCAGAATAAAAATTTAGAAACACTTTTTAGAGAAGTAACAAACTAATGTTTAAAAATAAAACGGCTACAATTCTAAATTGTAGCCGTTATATTTTTAAACATTGTAGCTTCCTATTTTACTAAATATTGATAAGCTTCTAACAAAGTAGGAAACACCAAAACACTTCCAGCTTCTTTCAAATCTTCTTCAGAGAATTGAGTCATAATTCCAATAGGAACCATTCCTGCTAACTTAGCAGCAGTAGTTCCCGTTAAGCTATCTTCAAAAACCCAAAGATCCTCAAAATTTTCTTTTTGAAAGCCCAAAGCCTTTGCTAAGGTAATATAGGCTTCTGGGGCTGGTTTTGGTTTTACATAATCTTGGACACCAAAAACAATTGGGAAGTCTAAGGTTAAATGAAGAACACTGTTTTTTAAAAACTGTTTGGTTGCGTTACTTGCAATTCCATAAGGGATTTTTTCTTTGGATAAATAGCTCGTAAACTCTCTAACTCCAGGAAGTAACTTCGGAACTTTAAAATAAATATCTAAATGCTTGTCCTTTAATAAAAACAACTCTTTAGTTCGTTTTTCTTCTCCTATAACGGTACAAAAGTATTCTGCAATGACCATAGGAGATTTTCCATTATGGCTTCTAGGGAATGGTGCAATCTGTTGTTGAAAGAGCTCCCTGAAAGCGGACTCCCAGGCAGCACCATGGCTTATAGAACTATCGACTACTACACCATCAAAATCAAATAAAAAGCCCTTTGGATGCATTATACGGTTGTTTTTTCGTTAAAAACCTTTGTTAAATAAGGATTTAAAAATTTATTAGTTGGATCTAATTTTTTTCTCAAAAGTTTAAAATCTTCCCATTTGCTGTAAATTTTGGATAATTCTGCATCTTTCGCTGCAAAACGTTTTCCCCAGTGTGGTTTTCCTCCGTATTTTAAAAAAACTTTTTCAATACTTTTAAAAGCTTCGTAGGTATCCGCCGTGGCAGCATTTCTAGAAACACAACCCAAAGTTACCATATCTTCCTTGTACGCATAACTTAGCCAAGAAGTATCTTTTTGTATAAAGCGCACATCCATTGGAATATGGATAAAAGATTTATTGGACCATTTATTGATTTCAGTTTTTAGTTCTTCAAATACTTTCGGGAACTTATCCAATCCTATAGTCCATTCTGAGAGTTCTATAGTAGATCCTCTAGATTTGGTCACTGTTGCTTGGTATAAAGATCCTTTGTGTTCTTTTCTGGAGCTAAAGAAAGCTTTGAATAGTATTTTATTAGCAATGGCTGTCATCCAAGGATATACATGCGAGTACTTGTACAATACCTTAGAGGCAGTTCTTCGGTGTTTTAAGTATTTAGGACCAAGATTTTCTGTAACATTAGCATCTGAATCTATTTTGTCTCCCGTAATTACATAACCATTGTCTGTGTGAGGTAGCCATAAAATTCTTAAAAAATCATGTTTTTTTAGACGTTCTGAAATCTTAGGCAACCATTCAGAATCATTTTCTGGACCTTCTTTTACATGCAAGGTGTATATCGGCTCGCACTTAAAAGTAATTTCAGAAAGTACTCCCAAAACGCCAAGGGATACACGAACTGCATCTATCAATGGATCTTCTGAAGTCACTTTTTTAAGTGTTCCATCTGCCAATACGATACTACATTTTATCACATATTCTGAAAGTAACTTTCCACTTGTTCCGTGTGTACCGGTTGCCAATGCGCCCCCTAGCGTAATGGTATTAATATCTGGTAAACATGGAATACACCAACCTTTAGATTCAATAGCTTCTAATAAGTCTCCTAGGATTACACCTGATTGTGCTGTAATTGTAAGCGCATCATCATCGTATGAAATAATTTTATTATAGGTTGTCATATCCACCAAAGTTGCTACACCAGAAGCAATATCCGCTGAACTTTGTTTGGTTCCGAAAAATTTAATCTTCTCTGACTTTTTTACGATTTCCTTTAACTCTTCTTCAGATGTAATTTTGTAAAGTGTTTTATAACTATATTTAATATTGTCATTCCAACTTTGCCAAACACCACTTTTTTCTTTTATCATTTATCTTCTTAAATTGACTGCAAAAATAACAATATTGTAATTTCTTTTAATTGCAAATTTCTCTAAACGTTCTTAATTAGAATCAGTTTAAGTTAAAGTCGATTTCTTTTTATTTAACTTTTTATTTAGATTTTAACCGAATATTGTTCTTTTAAGAACACGTGTTTTTCGGCTACTTATGGCTATGTGGTAACACAGCTTTTAAAGTAATTTTGATTCGGTTCTGTTAAGAAAAAGAGAGACCATACGGAACTTACATTCGTGATAAAGTGATGTCTATATGCTTTATCTAATTTAGTTTATACGCAATTTCCTGATTTTCTAAAGTAGACAACAATTCGCTAGTAATGTGTATTTTCGTGTTTCTACTCGGTAAACTCACCTCTATTTTTTCTTTTTCATCCCAAACAGTGAAATTCAAAGCTTGTTTTCCGGGTGTGTTTTTTAGGATAGATTCTAAGTTTAAAATAGTATCTTCTTTCACTTGATTTAAGGGAAGCTGTATGGTTACTTTTTTACACAGTTCATCCATGATATCATGTAATAGTTTCATTTCTATAAATTTTAATCGGGGTTCCCCTACAACTCCTTCTTTATTGGTCCAACCGGGTTGAACGGTCGCTCGGATAAATAAAAATTGATTTGGAACTAAAAAATGTTGCATCCTAAGATAATCTTCTCCAAAAATTCTAAACTCATTACTATCTCCATAATCTTCAGCTGTAAACATGGCCCATCCTTTTCCAGCCTTAGAAACGCGATGCTGTACATCTGTAATAATTCCTGCAAATGCCAAGTTCATATTTACAAATTTGGCAAGATCTGCTTTAAAGTATTTTAAAGAAGCATTACAAAATTTTAGTTCATTTTTAAAATCGTCTAATGGGTGCGCAGAAATATAGATACCTATCACTTCTTTTTCTTGCGATAGAAGTTCCATAGTCCCCCAGATATCACATTCAGGAATATCAGGTTCAGGAAATTGAACAGAAGAAGCTTCGCCGAACATAGAGACTTGCGCGGAGTTTTCGTTTTCTTGGTATTTACTTCCATATTTCATAGCGCGCTCCAAGAAAGTCAATCCTTTTTCATCGGTATGAAAATACTGTGCTCGGTGTGTATCCTCAAAAGAATCAAAGGCGCCGGCTTTGACCAAACTATCAAAAGATTTTTTATTTGCAGCACGCAAATCCACGCGTTTTGCCAAATCAAAAATAGAGGTGTAGTTTCCATTTTTTTCTCGTTCTTTAATAATAGCTCTTACTGCCCCGGCACCAACACCTTTTACAGCGGCCATTCCAAACCTTACTGCGCCTTCATCGTTGACAGAAAATTTTAAAAATGATTCATTTAAATCTGGGCCAAAAACGGGCAATTCCATACGTTTGCATTCTTCCATAAAGAAGGAAACGGATTTGATGTCGTTCATATTATTAGAAAGCACAGAGGCCATATATTCTGCTGGGTAATGTGCTTTTAAATAAGCCGTTTGGTACGCAATCCAAGCATAGCAGGTAGAGTGAGACTTGTTAAAAGCATAACTTGCAAAAGCTTCCCAGTCTTTCCAAATTTTCTCTAACTTGTCTGCATCATGCCCTTTTTTTGAAGCTTGTTCTATAAATTTAGGCTTCATTTTATCTAAGACTGCAATCTGTTTTTTACCCATTGCCTTTCTCAAAACATCGGCTTCCCCTTTTGTGAAGTCTGCTAGTTTTTGAGAGAGTAACATTACTTGTTCTTGGTATACTGTAATTCCGTAGGTTTCTGCCAAATATTCCTCCATGGCAGGCAAATCGTATTCAATATCTTCTGTACCGTGTTTTCTATTAATAAAAGACGGAATGTATTCCATTGGACCTGGCCTGTACAGGGCATTCATTGCAATTAAATCTGCAAAAACAGTAGGTTTCAAAGAACGCATGTGTTTTTGCATTCCTGGAGATTCATATTGAAAAATACCTACTGTTTCACCACGTTGAAAGAGTTCGTATGTTTTTACATCGTCTAAAGGGAAGCTGTCTGGATCTAGATCAATATCATGCCTCGCTTTTACAATTTTAACGGTATCTTTAATTAAGGTCAGTGTCTTTAATCCCAAGAAATCCATTTTTAACAAACCTGCGGATTCTACTACGGAATTGTCAAATTGGGTCACATACATATCAGAATCTTTTGCCAAAGCAACCGGTACATAATTGGTAATATCTCCAGGTGTGATAATAACCCCACAGGCGTGAATTCCTGTATTCCGAACAGAACCTTCTAACATGGTAGCTTTGTTGATGGTCTCTGAAACCAAATCATTTCCGAAAGACATGTTTTTGAGCTCTTCAACAAGCTGTTTTTCTTCCGATCTTAATCCTGCAACTTTGCCTTTACTTTTTGCATCGTCCCCAAAAATATTTTTTAGTTTTATTAACGGGATTAATTTTGCAATTCTATCGGCTTCAAAAAGCGGTAAATCTAAAACCCTGGCAGTATCTCTAATAGAAGACTTGGCAGCCATTGTTCCGTAGGTAATAATCTGTGCAACTTGATTTGCACCGTATTTATTAATAACATACTCCATAACACGTCCGCGGCCTTCGTCATCGAAATCAATATCGATATCGGGCATCGACACACGTTCGGGATTTAAAAAACGTTCAAAAAGTAAATCATATTTAATAGGGTCAATATTTGTAATCCATAAACAATAGGCAACTACAGAACCCGCTGCAGATCCACGACCAGGACCTACGGCAACATCCATGTTTCGAGCTTCGCGAATAAAATCTTCTACAATTAAGAAATAACCAGGATACCCTGTTTTTTCAATTACGGATAGTTCAAAGTCTAAACGCTCTTTGATGGCTGCTGTAATTTCTCCGTATCTTTTTTTTGCACCTGCAAAAGTTAAGTGTTTTAAAAAATTGTTTTCGCCACGTTTTCCTTTGTCGGTATTATCTGCAGCATCTTTAAACTCATCTGGAATGTCAAAAGCCGGCAACAAGACATCTCTTGCTAGCGTAAATATTTCAATTTTATCTACAATTTCTTGAATGTTGATTATTGCTTCTGGCAAGTCTGCAAAAAGCGTTTTCATCTCTTCTGAAGATTTGAAATAGTATTCCTGGTTTGGCAATCCGTATCGATAACCGCGCCCTTTTCCAATGGGAGTTGCTTGCTTTTCACCTTCTTTTACACATAATAAAATATCATGTGCATTTGCATCTTTTTTTTCTAAATAAAACGTGTTGTTTGTCGCAATAACTTTAATATCATGTTTTTTTGAAAAGGTCAACAAGGTTTCATTTACAATTTTTTCATCTTGTTGATTGTGGCGCATCAACTCAATATAAAAATCGTCTTTAAATTCTTCTTTCCACCAGAGTAAGGCTTCTTCTGCTTGTTTCTCTCCTAGATTTAAAATTTTACTAGGCACTTCTCCGTAAAGGTTTCCTGTTAAAACAATAATATCTTCTTTGTATTTTTTGATGACTTCTCGATCTATTCTCGGAACATAATAGAATCCATCTACAAAAGCAATGGAAGACATTTTCGCAAGATTGTGATATCCTTTTTTATTTTTTGCAAGTAATACGACTTGATATCCGTTGTCTTTTTGTGACTTATTTTTATGGTTTCCACAGACGTTAAACTCACAACCCACAATTGGTTTCATTGGAGTTTTAGCCGTTTTGTTATGATGTAAAATAGCGCTCACAAAGTGAAAGGCAGCCATCATATTGGCAGTATCTGTCATGGCAACTGCTGGCATGTTATCGTTGGCTGCAGCTTTTACAATTTGACCAACTTCCATGGTAGATTGTAAAACAGAATATTGTGTATGGTTGTGTAAATGTGAAAATTGTATATTCTCTAACTCTGCAAGTCCATCAGAGGTGGATTTTGTGCTTTCAGTGTCTTTTAACTGGTCTATACGTTGCCGAATTTTATCACTTTCTTTCTTAAGATTGATATGTTTTAAGCCAATTACTTGAATTGGTTTTGGATTTGTTTCTGAGTACTTCTTAAAATAAGTGGCATCTACATCTAATTGTTCTTTCGTAAATTCTCGAATCCGAATTAATTCTAAGAAACAACGGGTAGTAGCTTCTACATCGGCAGTTGCATTATGGGCATCGCCAAAACCTGTGCCAAATAGATGTTGGTGCAACTCTGTTAACGTGGGTAATTTAAATTTTCCACCACGACCTCCAGGAATTTGACACATCAATGCTGTTTTCTCTGTACAGGTATCTAATATTGGGAGGGAAGTCATTTTGTTTTCCACACCAAGCCTATGGAACTCACAGCCCATTATATTTAAGTCAAAATTTAAATTCTGACCGACAATAAAAGTTGTTTTGCTTAGAACTTCATTAAAGAGTAGCAAGCCTGCTGCTAAAGAAATTCCCTGTTCTTCTGCTAACTCAGTAGAAATCCCGTGAATTCTTTCTGCATCATACGGAATGTTATAGCCGTCTGGTTTGATAAGGAAGTCGTTGTGCTCTATGATATTTCCCATTTCATCATGCAGTTGCCACGCAATTTGAACACACCGAGGCCAATTCTCTGTATTGGTAATTGGAGCATTCCAGCTTTTGGGTAATCCAGTGGTTTCTGTATCAAAGATTAAGTACATGAAAAATGTTTATTTGTTGACTGATTTTTTTTTCGAACGGAGTGTAAATTTACATTTTTTTGACTAAAATTTAGAAGGAAGTTATCAACCATTGTTTATCCTTTCTAATGCGCTGCGATCGGCATTAAACAGCCCGTTTGAACTCTTTTTGATACCTGGGGAAAAGCGAGTAGTCTCCGTCCATTTAAACCTCCTAAAAAATATCCATAAATCTCCTCTTATTTTAAAAAGGTTTTGTATTTTTGCGCCCACTTACTACGAGATGGTAAGATTTTAATAATCAAGGTCGAGAACCTTAAAAAATTAACAAATTATGTCTGTAAAGATTAGATTACAAAGACACGGAAAAAAAGGGAAACCATTCTATTGGATCGTTGCCGCAGATGCTCGTGCAAAAAGAGATGGTAAATACTTAGAGAAAATAGGTACTTACAATCCAAACATCAACCCTGCAGTGATTGATTTAAACATTGATAAAGCTGTAGAGTGGTTACAAAATGGTGCACAGCCAACGGATACTGTAAAAAACATTTTATCTTACAAAGGTGCAATGTTAAAGAACCATTTAGTTGGTGGTGTTCGTAAAGGTGCTTTAACTCAGGAGCAGGCAGATGGTAAATTTGCAGCTTGGGTAGCGGAGAAAGAAGCTAAAATTTCTGACAAAGCAGCTGGATTATCTCAAGCACAATCTGATGCGAAAGCAGCAGCATTTGCAGCAGAGAAGGCCGTAAATGAGGCAAGAATTGAAGCAGCTAAGCCAGTTGTTGAAGAGGTTGTTGAGGTTGCAAAAGTTGAGGAAGCAGCTGAAGTAGCTCCAGAAACAATTGATGAAGCAGCAGCAAAAGCAGCAGAGTAAAAACTAAAGACCTACGAGGATGCGTAAAGAAGATTGTTTTTATTTAGGCAAAATTGTAACAAAATATAGTTTTAAAGGGGAAGTAGTTATCAAGTTAGATACGGACGAACCTGAGTTGTATACAGAAATGGAATCGGTTTATGTCGAATTTGGCAGCAATCTGGTTCCATTTTTTATTGAAAAAAGTTCATTACACAAAGGAAATCAATTACGTGTTCAGTTTGAAGATATCTACTCTGATACGGAAGCAGATTCAATTTTAAAATGCGGAATTTATTTACCTTCAACTTTATTACCGAAATTGTCTGGAGATAAGTTTTATTTTCATGAGGTAATTGGTTTTACCGTGGTAGATGTTAATTTTGGTGAAGTTGGTCAGATTGTTCATATCAATGACAAAGCGGCACAGCCTCTTTTTGAAATTGACAGAGCTGGAACTGAAGTTTTTATTCCGATGGTGGATGAATTCATTAAAAAGGTAAATAGAGAAAATAATACAATAGAAGTTGAAACTCCAGAAGGATTGATTGACTTGTATTTATAGAGAGGTGGCCGAGTGGTCGAAGGCGCTACCTTGGAAAGGTAGTATACTGGTAACGGTATCGAGGGTTCGAATCCCTTCCTCTCTACAAAAGAAAATCTTTGGCAATTGTCAAAGATTTTTTATTTTTAAAAATAAATAAACAGGTCTTGTTTGATTTTTACAGAGGTGTTAAGAAATCTAGTTGGGTTGCACACAGAAAAATTCTTAAGATTTGTAAACGTTTATCTCGAAGTCAGTTTTAAAACTAAAAATGATCCAATCAAAACCATTCCAATTCAAGGAGTTTACAGTTCATCAGGATAAAACTTCGATGAAAGTTGGAACAGACGGTGTATTGTTAGGCGCTTGGTGTACTGTTGACAACTACCCAGATTCTATTTTAGACATTGGTGCAGGAACAGGAGTGCTTTCTTTAATGCTTGCACAACGTTCGGATGCGATGACTATAGATGCTGTTGAGCTTGATGAAAATGCGTATGAGCAAACTGTAGAAAATTTCGAAAGTTCAGATTGGGGCGATCGCTTATATTGTTACAATGCGTCTTTCCAGGAATTTGCAGATGAAATATTGGCTGAGGAAGAAACATATGATTTGATCGTTTCTAATCCCCCTTTTTATACAGATACTTTTGAAACTTCTGATGAATCAAGAAATAAAGCACGCTTTACGTCGTCATTATCTTTTCAAGAACTCCTTTTGGGTGTTTCAAAAATTTTATCAGATGCAGGTCGTTTCTCGGTGATTCTTCCTTTTAAAGAAAAAGAAATTTTTTTAAGCATTGCTAAGGAAAATAAGCTTTTTTTAAATCGATTTTGTAGCGTTCAAGGAAATGAAAGTTCCGCAATAAAAAGAATCTTGTTAGAGTTTTCTTTTCATGTTTCAGAAATAATAGAAACACATTTGGTTATAGAGACTGGACGTCACCAGTATACAGAAGCCTATAAAAATTTGACGCAGGCTTTTTACCTTAAAATGTAGCGTTCACTTTGTTGTTGTTAAGAGCGAAAAGCTCTTTTTAATGTCTTTGAAGAGCTCTCCGTTCCTGACAATTAAATGTATTTATTCCGCTACATTATTCGGATTATATCCTAAATAAGGAGTTTTTCGTTCTGTAAATTTTATTCCGTGTTCTTCTAATTCTTTTAAAATGGGTTCATATACTTCTTTCGAGATCGGAATTTGAACCCCTGGAGTTTTAATTTCACCTTTTAGAATCTTTAGAGTAGCTATACCTAAGGGGAGTCCTACCGTTTTAGACATTGCTGTATAGGTTTGATTTTCTCCTAAAACAACAAAACTACTTTCTATTTGATGTTTTTCTCCATCCATTTCGTATCCGAAAAGATGCTGCATTACAATCATATCTTTTTCTTCTTCTTGTAAGGTCCAAGATTTTTCTAAAATACTCTGCAGCATTTGAGCAGGAGTTGCATTTTTCAATCCAATTTTTTTATTCGGATTAAAAATATCAAGCTCAATTAATTTTTCCCACATTACGTCATCTTGCTCTATTTTCAAGTAAGAACGTAACTTTAACTCTACGGAGTCTGATGGTGAGTAGGCTAAAAATAAATTCACAAAATCTCTATAACTCATCTGTTCAGATTCCTCGATGGTGTAGGAGTCATCAGTCATTCCTAATTGTATGAAAATATTCCAAGCTCTAGAAAAGCCAACTTTCCGAATTGTTCCTCTATACATTGTAGGAATATCATCTAAACCGTACACACTTCTGTACTTTAAAGAATCTCTATTTGCGATGGCTTCAAACTTCCCGCTTCCATTTACTTCTAAGAATTCACTTCTTCTAAATAATTTATGATATGGAATGTATTTGTAGGTGCCTTCTTGAATAAACATTGCTGCCCCTCCTTGTCCTGCCAAAACCACATTTCTTGGATTCCAGGTAAACTTATAGTTCCATAAGTTGGTGTCACTTTCTGGAGCAACGATTCCACCGCAAAAAGACTCGAATAAGAGCATTTTCCCACCGGCATCTTTAATTTTGTCAATGACTTGCATGGCACTCATGTGGTCAATTCCTGGATCTAGACCAATTTCATTCATAAAAATTAAGCCTTTTTCTTTTACTAAAGAATCTAATGCTTTCATTTCATCAGAAACATAAGAAGCAGTAACTAGGTGTTTTTCGAAAGTGATGCAGTCTCTAGCTACATCTAGGTGAAATCTCGCGGGTAACATGGAAATGACAATGTCTGCTTTTGCAATCTGTTCTTCCCGTTGTTTTTTATCAAAAACGTCTAAAATAATTGCTGTTGTATTTTTATGATTATTGAGCAGTTTTTCGGCATTTTCTGTAGCGATATCTCCAATTGTTAAAAAGAGGGATTCTTTTTCGATTTTATCCAATAAATATTTTATAAGGGCAGAACTGGATTTCCCAGCACCAATAATTAAGATGTTTTTCATATGATAAAAAATGTATTTTTGTATGAACCACGAAGGTACGTCAAATGTTTAAAATTTAACAAAAACCAGTAATAATGTTTAAAAATCTTGTAATTACCTCTTTCTTAGGAATGTCAGCGATTATTTTGGGAGCTTTTGCTGCGCATGCTTTGAAAGATAGTTTAACCTTGCAGCAATTGTTAAGTTTCGAGACAGCAGTTCGCTACCAAATGTATCACGTAATTCTGTTGTTGTTTGTGAATACGTTTAGCGGTTTTTCTGCCGTTCAGAAAAACACGATTAGTTATCTGATTTTTTTAGGAATCGCTTGTTTTTCAGGTTCTATTTATTTGATTCAATTGACTAAAATAACAGCAAAATCTATTTGGTTTATTACTCCTTTAGGTGGATTTTTATTGGTGTTGGCGTGGTTTTTAATGCTCATTTTTTTTAGTAATAAGACACGGATGAATAAAAAACGTAAAATAAGTTCGCTGTAAAAAAATATTGTTTAGTTTTGCTTGAGAATTATAAATTCAACTAAAAAATAAATAAATGGGTCTAAATACGAAATCGATTTCGTTAGAAAACTTAGGAATTAAAAATGCCACAATTCGTTACCAACTGTCATCTAATGAATTACACTCAAAAACTTTAGAAAAATTTCAGGGGATTGAATCTTCTTTAGGTGCAATCGCGATAAACACAGGTGAGTTTACGGGGCGTTCACCAAAAGACCGATTTATTGTTAAAGATGCGATTACAGCAGGAGAAGTGTGGTGGAGTGACATCAACCTTCCTTTTGATTCAGATAAGTTTGATGCTTTGTACACCAAGGTTACGACTTATCTTTCCGAAAAGGAAGTTTTTGTTAGAGATTCTTACGCTTGTGCGGATTCAGAATATAAGTTAAACATCAGAGTTGTCACCGAGTTCCCTTGGAGTAATATGTTTGCGTATAATATGTTTTTAAGGCCTACAGAGGAAGAGTTAAAAAGTTTTACTCCAGAATGGACCGTCATAAATGCACCCGGGTTTATGGCAGATCCAAAAACAGATGGAACTCGTCAACATAATTTTGCTATTTTAAATTTTACTAGAAAAATTGCTTTAATTGGGGGTACAGGATATACAGGAGAAATTAAAAAAGGAATTTTTTCGGCATTAAATTTTATTTTACCGGTGTATAAAAAAACATTACCAATGCATTGTTCTGCAAATATAGGTAAAGAAGGAGATACAGCAATCTTTTTTGGTTTATCAGGAACAGGGAAAACAACGTTATCTACAGATCCAAATAGAAGTTTAATTGGGGATGATGAGCACGGTTGGACCGCAGAGAATACGGTTTTTAACTTTGAAGGTGGTTGTTATGCAAAAGTGATTAATTTATCACAAAAACAAGAACCTGAAATTTTTGCTGCCATTAAAAAAGGCGCAATTTTGGAAAATGTGATGATGGATGAAAAAGGAGCGGTCGATTTTTCAGATACTTCTATTACTCAAAATACGAGAGTTAGCTATCCGATTTATCATATAGAGAATATACAACAACCCTCTATTGGTAACAACCCTAAAAATATTTTTTTTCTAACGGCAGATGCTTTTGGTGTGCTGCCCCCCATATCAAAATTAACTCCAAATCAGGCAGCATACCATTTTATTTCCGGTTATACTGCTAAGGTAGCAGGAACAGAAGCTGGGGTAGTAGAGCCTACTCCTAGTTTTTCAGCTTGTTTTGGCGCCCCTTTTATGCCCTTACATCCTGCCAAATACGCTGAAATGTTGAGCAAAAAGATGAAAGATGCAGGGGTAAATGTTTGGTTGATTAACACAGGTTGGTCTGGTGGTCAATATGGTGTGGGAAGAAGAATGCCCTTAAAATATACGAGAGCAATGATTGCCGCAGTTTTAAATGGTGACCTCGGGAGTTACAAATATGAAGATTATCATATTCATTCAGTTTTTGGAGTTGCGCAACCAAGAACTTGTCCTGGTGTGCCAACAGAATTGTTAAGTCCTAGAGCAACTTGGAATAATGATGAAGCGTATTATAAAACAGCTTTTAAATTATCGAATGCCTTTAGAGAGAATTTTACA
>Ga0115007_10001747_pt1 | contig 13830 bp, 9 predicted proteins | sample ArcOceMetagenome_2_FD_87166 | JGI IMG/M metagenome (GOLD analysis project Ga0115007, IMG submission 87166) | Marine eukaryotic phytoplankton communities from Arctic Ocean - Arctic Ocean ARC135M Metagenome | ecosystem: Environmental > Aquatic > Marine > Oceanic | place: Arctic Ocean | collected... | reverse complement strand
GTAACAGGAACGGCATCAAGATCTCAATTTTCAGATACTTCAAGCATAATTCCGATCGCCCAGTTGAGACGAGCACGCAGTTGCCGTGCAGCCGGTAGTCTTGTTGTGAAAAATAAGAGTTTGAGTGTTTTATTTGTGTGAAGAATTTTGTTTGGAGTATAAGATAAAATTATCAAAAGACAAACGAAAATACCTCAACCGGATGTAAAAATCAACTTAACTTACCTCATATCTCGCGGCACTCCAACTCGATCCCTCATGTAGGAGAGACTATTAATAACTCCACCTGAAAATTCCTTTCCTCCCTCCGAGACGATAACGTTGGCAATAGATTTCATATCTGCATCATGCGTTTCGGCATTATCTACTATAAGGGCAGTGCATATTGTGCGAAAACACTCGTCGACTGATCTTAGCAATGCATCATTTGGAACAGCATTAGGATCACTTAGAGGTGCCGAATATGATGGAAATCCCTTCCGACCGCTACAGAAAAGAGAGAAATTCGGGTTAGACTTGAACTATATTCTGTAACAGCAATATACAATTATTATGTATCAAGCTACACCAATACTTACGCTCCACGACATGCGAATTTTACAATTGCTTCATGATTCGAAGATATTCGTTCGGCAGCTTCTCGTCGTGCAGCAGATTCACCCCCCGGAATGAAGGAGGACCAATCTGGTTCGATTCCACCATTATCTGGTTGCAATGGTAATTCCCAGCTTCCCTGAGTGCCATCTAAGGAACGTAATCCGTTAATTGCATCTTCGAATCGCTTTCCATCTTGCTCAGGAACACAACCACCTAATTGTGGCGGCAGGTCCCATGCATGTGTGTAGTAATCACTTTTTGTTAATGTATAGGCAGGGATTTTTTCCATTGCATCAAACCATGCATTAATTGCTGGATATTCAGCATTATCCCTCTCGTTTTCAGGGACACGAATAATTAAACCCTTATAGAATAATAGACTGGCAACCATTCTCTCCAAAAAAGACGAAAATTGTATATCTACCAATGTCAAATCTTTGCCCAGAAAGAATGGACCATTGGCATCCTGCAAAACAGACTCAACGGATTTAAGAGTATTGGTAAATTGACCTCCACCTCCACCTCGTGTTAACCAACCCATCCAAACCGAAAATAGTTGTCGTTCCAAACGGTACAGCTGCTCTGCCTGGCTATTCATATTGGCAGGTGGCATAATAGATCTTTTGTTTTGGGGGAGCGCCTCCAATGCTTCAAGAATATCATTGGATTGACCATAAACTTTCCCGTTGATTACAGCCACAGGAATTTGTCCTCCAGGTTGTATTCGAAGAAATGATGCCGGCTTCTCGCCATAACATCGCATATTGATTTTTTCAACTCTATATGGAATTTGTAAATATTCTAAGGCGATCCATACCTTTTGACAATAAGGACACCAAGATGCTGAATCTCGATAAAAAGTAACTGCAATATCCTCCTCCTTGTTAGATTCGTCATATAAACGGATCTTGTGCAATGGACTGCCATCGATGCCGTATCCCTTTTCTACATTCTGTCGAAAGGCTCGTTCTTCTGGTGTGGAAACTTGCGATAGTTTATCTTTTATTTCTTCCCATGTTTTCCTATTGGCGAGAGGAGACTTATCGAATGCAGTATCGACTTTTTCGGCATTCATTTCTTTGCCGCCACCACCACCACCGCTACCACCAAATAGGGACGACGCAACGTCACCAATCATGGAAGAAAATGGGTTCCCGGATGCCATATTGTGACGCGAGATAATCGGATGAGAATGCGAAGAATTTCTGCTTCCCACAAAGGCAAATGTTGATCCCAATAATGGAGGAGATAAAGCCAACAGAAAACGACAGTATTGATTCTTCATGAGAGCTTTCTGTTATCAGTTGGAAGATTTATGTTATGAGTTACCTTTTATATTGTTTGTTAGCATAAAAAGAAATCAAGAATCGTCATCCGTGCCGATCTACGTGCATCTAAAAAAGAAGCTAACTTAGTAGCAAGTACGCCCATAATAAAATTTATACTTGATAGCAGCTAATAATTTCGAAGCTACATACTATAGTACTATCTTTGTTAGGAACATAAATTATAGCAGATGCAATCATGTTGATATTTAGTATTATCAATTATATAATCAGAACTGAGGTTTTGAAAAGTCAAAAACACCCGTCCGTGCGATAGCCCGTTGGATCATACAAGCTAGACCTACTACTTGCACTACCTTATTCGCAACATTACCATCCATCTGTATCATACTAGTAGATGCGTTTCGCCTCCCTACTACAGCTGCAGCATTGATGCCACTGCCAGTTGTACCCCCACTACTCGTAGAAATAAATCTCTTAAACTTACTACTCAAGTGCGGCAGAAGCTCTAACGCACGTGAAATCATGTTATGCTCGTTTCTTCCACTGACCAAATGAAGTTTCATGACGAGATCGCCTTCTGAAATTTTTTCCATAATATATTCATCGCTTGTTAAAATTCGATCAATCATCCCTTTCTCAAGAGCTCTATCACCACTAAGAACCCGTCCATTGCAAACTTCTAGATCCAAGGTAGGACGTCGTAACCGACAAAGATTAATGAAGGATTCGTGTATCTCTTCCAAGTCTTCTTGGGTATTTTGTATATCCTCTTTCGAGACCTCCCCATACTGTGTGATTGGGTTCTTCATATCTCCCGCCTGAACAAAAATATTTGTGAAGATGGAACCGATCGGAACGCAAACAAACAAAAAGAAACATTAGTGAATTTGTGTAAAAGCTTTTGGACAAATGAAATTAAACGAAACAACAACTGTATGTTAATAATGGTAGGATTTTTTTTTGATTAAATACAACGCACCTTCAGGACCAATGATTTGACACCGTATTTTTTAAGAGTCTCGTAGAAGTTAAGAGTTTCGGTTATAACCCCAATACTTCCAACCATAGCAAATGGTGAGGCCAAAATTTGTGTTGCCTGAGAAGCTATCATATATCCTCCAGAAGCCGCAATTCTATCTACACTAACTGTTACCTGCCAACCAGCCGATCGTAGTCGTGCCACTTGTGCTGCAGCAAAGGCAAATGATGTGACTTCTCCACCAGGAGATTGCAAAATAATTACGACTTCTGGTTTTTTACCAAATAATTGTTTGCGAGGATTGTTAGAACCAACTAGAAACGTAACAACATCAGCAAAGCGCAAGAAGTCAGGATCCGGAACATTCATGGTCGAAAAATCCATTACTACAACTGTTTTTGAAGTTTCGGGTATTTCAGTCAATTTTTGTTGCTCAGCTTGATCATCTTCTTCATGTACTGTCATATTTTGTTGCTTTTTATTCAGTTTAATCTTATCAGGGCCCATCGCCTTAACAGTATTTCCCCACTTCCGTTGAGAAACATTCATACTATGTGGTACCCGTCCAAGAACTCTATTCCAGATTTCATTATCCTTAACGAACTTGTCATTGAGACATTCCCACATGAAGTGCTGTGTTGGACTCATTGATTCTGATTCAAATGCCAATTTGTTAATTATCCACTTAATAAAGAAAAAGCGGGAGACTAACCCTAACACATTAACAATTGCGGAGGCGGCCATAATTTGTCCTTGTGCAGATGGGATTGCAGAGGGACTTGAAGGTTGTTGTTGTTGTGGAAATCCCTGTTGTGGTGGTTGAGCTGATCGGTAAAAAAATGTACCTGGAGATTGTGCAAGTTGTTGCTTCATCATGAGCTGATTCCGATATTGCTGTGCCGCTAGCTGAGAATTGTTTTCTTTGCCTTTGTCTTCGTCTTTTTTTCTTTCTTCATCTTGATCACTTTGAGGATCATCCTTAGTGGTTTGTGAATCCGATTTGTCGTCGTCCTCCTTGTCCGATGACGACGATGATTCGCTGTCATTTTCTTCGACTTTTTCGAATTCCTTCGCTTCTCCTTGTTCATTTTTATCTTCAATATCCAATTCTTCGTCGACTTTTTTTCCGACTTCTTCATTCACTTCATTATTTTTCTTGGGATCCTTTTCGTCGATTTCTTTCTCTTGACGACGAAACTGAAACTGAAAACGCTGTTTCTTTTCATCCTTTTCCGTGGATGTCTTCGCTTCGTCGCCGTCTCCCTCACCGCCAGAAGCATCATTCAATTCATTATTCTTGTTAAAGAACTGCCACGAGGAACTTTTTTTCTTCTGTTTCTTATCTGTAACTGTGTCCTCGGTATCCTCGATATCATCACTTTTTTCATTATTTTCAGATAACCCAAAGAATCGTTTCTTCTTTTTCTTGTTTGTAACCGCATCCTCGGCATCATCGCTTTTTTCATTGTTTTCCGATTTGAAAGATGAGCCAAAGAATCGCTTTTTTTTCTTCTTCTTTTTATCCGTATCCTTAGTATCGATTTCAGAAGATAACCCAAAGAATCGTTTTGTGTCCGCCTGTATCGTTGACGATGCTGAAGAGACGTGTAGCTGTTTAAAGAACGATGTCGCAACCAACACAACAACTACGAAATAAATTTGGGCACTCCAGCTCTTCATAATGCGAACGTTAATAAAGAACGAGAATACGGTGATGCTAAGCTCTTGTCTCTTGATTACAATTGATTCTTTTAATACTGTATGTCCAAGTGTATTGTGTAATGGTTTTGTTTGAGGGAGAGTGTCGACAAAATACAAAATAAAAATACCGATTCTTATCCGATCATCACGCGATGAGCCATCAATATCTTTGTTTTCAGACGTGGATAAAAATGTATTGAAACATTTTTAAAAACGCAAATCGCAACCCCTACGAAAAATATGTAAAAATTCATAAAATTATTTGATGGAATTGACAGCATTATGTGTAAACAGTTCCTATTTGTTTGTTGTACAAACGCAAGCATAATATAATAGGTCCTAAATATGAAATGGTACTTGATCATTATTCAAAAGTGTTCGAACATGCTGTGTGCTACTAATTTAGATTTTATCTTCTATGTATTAGTTTGAATTTTGGCATTGTTTCTATTGAATACTAAAGCAGTTGCGCCGTCCATATTTATATGCATATTGTTCCAAAATTCTTTTTTATTATTATTATTACTATTATTTAGTAGTGATTTATATTGTGTGTCATCATGTGAGTTGAAACTCTACACAATACGGTTGTAGAAATAATCCAATTATTTTCACTTGCGTTCGTGTGGTTTTTAATCAAACCTACATATTCTAGTTTGGAATCAAATTTAAAGTCGTATTCGGTGATCTGTTTGTTTTTTCTTCTTTCGATTTGGTCCTAAAAATCAACCATTGCTTTTCTCAAATTACGACAAGATCTGTTTGAGAATTTTTAGTCCGAATGGGAATGTTCGTCCCATCCAAAATACCAAGAAAGCATTTTATCACAAATAGACCGCTGCTCATAAGGTTTACGAGGATCGTCTGCGTAGGATGAATTTTCTAAGAGGAGTATGTCATTTTCGTCTAGTTTCCCTAATTTCCCGGTAATAGTCGTAACCGTTTTGTTGGTGTCATTCTGCAACTGTTCCATCGACTTTGCCGCGCTTCCTTTTGCTGCAATTTGCTGTTGTTTCCCAGTGTTCAATCTCTGCAAAAGATCTGGAGTTCCTCGTGCTATTCCACATAAGGAATTCGTTAGAAGGATTGGCTGACAGCAAATTGCCTTTTCCGCTGAAAGTCGTGATTCGAATTGTACAGCCAACCAATTCCCATTTGCTTCCTGGCGTTGAATCCTTCCAAATGTAGACAAAATGTTGAGTAATTCCTTATATTCAATCGGTGAGGTATATCCATGTGCAACCACCCAATGATCTGCTACTAAAGACTCTGAGCTATTATTATTATTATTGGTGGTACTTTTATTTTTCAGTAAAAAAGGTGGAGAGGCAACAGGAACGGGAGTCGAAACCCCTGCCATCGTGGGTGTTTCACTATTTTGCACATTTCGCTTTGTATATGACTTTGGAGTTGCAGTATTTCTGTTATTATTCATCTACAAAGTAAAAAGGTTTTGTGTGTGCACGCACATTCATTATTTAGCATACGTCAGAATGAAAAAATAATAATGTAAGTGATAATGACAAAAATCATTTTGACAAATTCATACAAACAGTAGCACACGTTTAATTGAATTGTAAATTTCGTGATAAAGTATCATTATTTTTCACTGTAAATTGCATGGTTATATATTATTGTTACTTACCTCCATTGGTAACGTCATTCTCCCCATCAAACTCAAACTCATCCTTGGAGGAGGTCCGGGTGTCGCCAATTGACTCAGTTTCCTGCTGCTGTTTTTCAATATGGATTGTTGCTGTGGCTGCTGCAGCCGTTGATTTTGAGGCTCATGATTTGAGTTGTTCATGTTCATCAAAGGACTTCGTGGCATTGTTTTTGATGAAGACTGAGTAAATGATGATGACGCCCCTCCTCCTCCAAAAGAAAATTGACCAGCCTTCAATAGTGGATTTTCGAGTCCACTCGCCCCACTCATCGGCTTATTGGATTTCGGTGATTTCGGTGCTCTCGAAATGTTATCGAATATTGATGTTCCAGGAGCTGACATGTTACCGTATTGCTAATTGCTTGAAAGTGGTTAGCTATGAGAGAAATTGCAAATCCAATTGATCGAGATTTGTTTTGGGTTTGTGGAAGTTCGAAAGTTTAAAAGTTGTGTGTTATTATTCAATTATTGTGAATGTTGTTTTTGCTGTTTCGTGGGCGAACGAAACTCAATCCAGGATCGGTGTATGATGATCTCGCTGCATGATGGCCACAATATATAAAACGGTTGCTTTTTCAAAGTTTTTAGAGTTGCGCGTTTATGTCGCGCGTATTCTCTGTAGATCTCAAAAAATCTTTCGGAGGGCAGTTTTGATGCTCCAAAAATCTCTAATCATGAAGGCGAACACAATGAACACATCCATCACCCGGTCGAGAAAGCAAGTTAAAGACACACAACAAAAACGCAGCGAGAGAGAGAGAGAGAGAGAGGAAGAGAAGTGAAAGATAGATATGCTGTAGAAATGATACCACAAATTCGGATGAAAATAAACTCAAATCTAATTGCGCTGTCTACGAGTAGTCTGCTAGTATCGTCTGTCAGATGCTTCTCCGTGTCTGTCCCAACTGCTACTAGTAGCGATGCGTTGTCGACAATGTTGAAAGATCCTACTTTGACTGAATGGCCCGATGATGGATCATCATCATCGTCAACAACCTTTCCAGTATACGATCCTGCTTCTCCTTCATCGATTCTTGCCCAAGTTTCTAGTCGTGATGCTAAGGCTGCTATAGAAAAGTGCCATGATGCACTACCTGCTTGGAGAGATCAAACAACAGCAATGCATCGATCATCTCTTCTATCCGAATGGAGTAAATTAATCCAAAGTAATTCAGAAGATCTTGCTACTATAATGACTTTGGAATCTGGAAAACCTTTATCAGAATCACGTGGTGAAGTATCATATGCAAAATCTTTCCTTGATTACTATGCTGCAGAGGCTATCCGGCCAACGGGAGCCGGGGGTGGATTTATGGTCCCATGCCCCTTTCCTGGTGCTGATGGTGGTCCAAAGGGGCATGTTATGGCAGTACAGCAAGCTGTGGGTGTATCGGCTATGATTGCACCATGGAATTTTCCCCTAGCAATGATCACTCGGAAGGTTGGACCAGCACTTGCTGCAGGATGTTGTGCCGTTGCTAAACCATCTGAATTGACACCATTAAGTGCAATCGCTCTAAAGAATCTAGCAGATCGGGCTGGAATACCAGAGGGTGTTTTTGAATTGGTGTAAGTTTATCTTTATTTTTACCATATATAAAATAATTATTATATATAATGTTTACATTTACATTTCTTGTCGAGTGAGCCACGCATAACAGTACAAAACGATTTTGTGTATATGTGTGATACATGCATCATTCAATTCATTCATTCGGACGAACGCTTCTTCAAGCTTAAAGAAGGAAGACTGTAATGTCGGTAGAGTTCAGGTGGGGGACGGGGACCCGCGACGTAGATTGAATCGAATCGATTAATACAAATACAAATCTGCCGAATAAATCAAATCATCATTTTGAATGATACGCGCTATATATTCGGGCGATACAAAATAATTGTCGACGCAAGGACACCACGACTACTTGTGTCAAGGTCGGATGGATCGGATTCCGACGTATGACGCGACGCGAGAAACAATACATCATCCCCACACCAAGTCTCATCACAAACTACTGAAGTCTTCGCCGTCGTCGGAAACGATTTTTGACACAGCACGCATCACACATTATCATTCGCGTCGGCCAAATGTCTTGCCTGCTTTACTTGTAAATACGGCAGTTTATCAATCATATATATTCGGTTCTAACCCTTCTTACTGAATCTCTCGCTCTCGCTCTCTCTCGGACACACGTATATATATATATATGCAGTACGGCTAGCACAGAATCTACACCACAGGTCGGCACCGAGTTTTGTACGAATCCTCTAGTTAAAAAGGTCAGCTTCACAGGATCTACAAGAGTAGGAAAAATCCTGATGCAACAGGCTAGCGGAACAGTCAAGAGAGTATCAATGGAACTTGGTGGAAATGCCTGCTTTGTTGTATTTGAGGATGCCGATATTGACGAGGCTGTGAACTCTGCAGTAGCATCCAAATTTCGTAATGCTGGTCAGACCTGTGTGTGTTCGGATCGATTTTTAATTCATGCTTCGGTCCACGATGAATTTGTTTCCAAGCTCTCGGAAAAAGTTAAAAACATGAAGGTTGGAATTGGTATGGATCCCGACACTCAAATGGGTCCAATGATTAATGTATCTGCCGTTCAATCGGTCGCCGAAAAGGTCAAATTAGCAGTATCGGATGGTGCTACGTTATATGAGCAGGGAAGTCTACCCGAGGATGTATCACTACTTGGTCCAGATTCACATTTTTATCCTCCAACGGTTTTGACTAATGTTTCTTTGGATAGCGATATTTGGAAGACAGAAACCTTTGGCCCCGTTGCAGCCATCGTGAGTTTTGAGACGGATGAAGAAGCCTTACAGATTGCAAATAATGTAGACGTTGGATTAGCTTCTTATTTCTGTACTAAAGACCTGTCGAGAGCCTTTTCATTTGCGCACAAGCTGGAAGTGGGTATGGTGGGTGTCAATGAAGGAATCATTAGCTCGACGGTTGCGCCGTTTGGAGGCATAAAAGAAAGTGGTATCGGGACGGAAGGTAGCCCTCTGGGAATCAAAGAATACCTTGAGACGAAATATATATTCATGAAGACTACATAGTAGGAAGAACTTCAACTCGCTACGCCATTGTTGATATAGCAGTATAATGTAGACTACGGACGCATACTGGAACATAAAATTTTATTTTATATTTCTACCAGTATCTACTTACTTCAGAAGTACATTCATTACTAGATGTAGAAGCTCGATCTATCATTTGCAAATGAATATTAATTCGCAAATTTTTCATATCACATTCATCCATTTTGGATCCTGCTATAACAACAGTATTGATATATATATATATATATAATATATATTAGGAAAATTTCAGACCTACTAAATGGTTTTCCAATAATTGGGGGGATGGAAAAATTTAAGCAAATTTTACTCAATTTTTATTTTCTTCGAACAAAAAACAACAAGAATATAATACACAGTAACTTACAGCCTAGAGCATAATACTGGAGACCAAATAGATCTTGTTCGGCAGCAAGTATTTCTAGATTCTAGACTACCCATTGTTTAGACTACAGAAGCAGAGCGAAATCAGCAGCAGCAGCGTTACATGTATTGATTATCCAAACAACCGACATTGAAATAGACGCCGACACAGGATGGGTCCCAAACGCAAGGCCGAAAGGAAAGTAACAGCATCCAGTAGCAAAAGTAGTACTAGCAGCAAAGCATCAGCAGGTAGCGTTGGCAACGATTCTTTACCGGCCTCAGCTGGTTACTTGATATCGTGTGATGTTCCAACGAAACAATTTATTCAACATATGAATGATATTAGAACACAAGATAAGAAATTTATTTTAGAAGATTTAGATGCTGAACATTTATTAATCAAGGCAAAGGCTCGGCCAGAGATTGAAGCTAAGGTTGAACGTTGGATGGACGATGTAAGTGTAATAATAAAAATAAAAAGATGATTGTTATACCCTTTATACTATCTAATAGAGAGTATTCTTGTTCTGTCGTTATTATTACGCTCCTTCGAATTCAAAATGTTTTACTCACAATTTATACTACGCTTTTTTTTTATTTAATTATGACAGAACGTATTCTCTGCTATCGAACGTGTTGGGGAGAATCTTGATATGTCATGAGACCGTTGTTTACTGTACGATCTAATTCATACTTCGGTTGACTTCTATATAATACTGATGGATCATAACACAAACAGAATATCTTTTGTTTTGAGGCAGGGCACCGATCACACTACTAGATAGGTACAGTATGTAAGTCATGTAGCCTTCAATGATAATTCGTCGATGCGATACGGTTCTGGCAGTCTGCTTTATCCTTTTACCCATACCAGTGTACAAACATTATTATGTTATTATATGATGATAGTATGTCATCGTGTTGATTATATTTTGCTACAAGCAAACTAATAATTACAATTACAGTAAAACTAATAGAAAGTAGTTAAAATATAGAAACATAAAATTTGTTTTACTGTAATAGCGTCATCGTTACTAAAATACGTACATATATACAGACATAAAAAAACATGGTACAACATTAATTATACAACAATAAGGAAGACACCTTATTCATAGCGATTCCTTTTCTTTCGATCGTTTGGTTTCATTCATTCGTTTAGTCGTTAAGTTTATCACCATCCTCAATATCATCGGGTTCCCATACTTGTTGACTCCATACCTCTCGCATTTCTCTGCTTAAATGAGGATGATTCCGATCAAATTCAAAAGGTTCTGCTGCAAAACAAACCAGGATAGTATTAACTGCAGATCCTGCCAAACCAAGAAATAAAATATTGGACAAGATAAAGCCAAGGAAGAAACCAATCCAAAAGGATGTAACAACCGGTTTGTGCAATGATGTGAACATGTAACCATCAACTTCTTCAACAACCATGGCAACTGTTCCACTCGAACCACCGATAACAATCGTTGACAAAAACAAAATATTTTGTATCAAATTATCTCGGACGATATCCATCCATTCACGAGTTTCAAATAATTGGATAGCCTTTTCTCCACCATTACAAAATGAATAATTATACATACCAATGTATGTATACGACCATCGATTACAGGACTGCAAAACACGTTCCAATCGATGCAAATGCGTTTTGGCTACGGTAAAACCCGTTGTTTTCTTCTCCCCGTCATCGTCTTCTTCTTCTTCATTGTTGTTATTATTATTTGGTGATCGACGACCCGTCAGTGGCATATTATTCGTACTGTTCTTTTCGGGAGGAAGATCATCATCATCCGAATGTACATGATCCATCAGCCAACATAAGAAAGCAACGATCACAGAAAGGATCTGTGCTGGAAAGTCAATTAGAGAACCAAAACAGATCGTTCCGAAAGAGCTGGTACAGGCTCGGAGTAGTCGATCCAATACGATATCAGAGTTTCTACTTGATGACTCATTATCATGATGGTTCTTGGTATTATTATTTTCCACGTCTCCTCCTACGCCAAACCATCCACCGATAGCACCGGAAACTGTTACTCGTACGATATTCATTATAACCATCGTCGTCCAGTATAGGGACACCAGCAACACTCCCAACAGAATGAGCTCTCCTCGTTTTATGAAGACATGGGTTTCACACTCATCCCACAATATACAATCGATTAAATTTTTACGATTCAAAATCCCCATCAGGGCAACTGTCCAGAGTAGTAACCAAAAAAGTGCAACGAATAATGATGCTACACCAACAAGTAATATACCAGTAGAACTCCTTATGGCACAAATTGCAGTATAAAAATTGGTACTGCAGAAAGGGATGTGATTCCAATTGGCTACCGTATAGACAAAACTTAATCCGAAGAGGGCAAAACCAATCAAAGAAATGATAGACCCTGCATACGTTCCGATCGTTAAACCCAACACACCCCAACACAGTAAGAGTAATATGGTAAACACCAACATTATGGGTATAATCGACCGACCTAAAATTAGCATGAAGACGAAACTGAGATAGGATGTAACACAAGCATACGTGCCAGATATCAATAGTAACGACAAGACATTCTTATAATCGATCGTAAACAATTCAGGGGTAGTAGCAACGACAACTTCTGTATCATCACTATCACTAACACTATCACTACCACTATCACTACTACCACTGCCAAATCCCAGCGTCGCATTAGTTGGTTCGTTTCCTACTAGTAGGGATTCTGCTGTTCCCGCAGCTTGGATGTTAATGATCTCGTTGATGGGAGACAAAACGGTCTTGCTGTTATTGCTACTATTTTTACTTCCATTATCACGAGAACTTGTCGTTGTAGTTGTAATTGTAGAGGATGATAATAAAGAAGAAGAAGATGACGACGACGACGAAACTTGACCAGATAATGAAGAAGAGGACAGCGAATGTGGTGCTTGTTGTTGCTGATGTATCGTTGTTGTTGTTGTTGTTGTTGTTGTTGTTGTGAGGGCGGGTTCTGCCTGTATCAGTGTTATTCCATATTTAACAGCATATCCACAAACAAATAACAGTTGCAGAACGAATAAAACTAACCAAAATCGATCAGTTCTTCTCGATGATATTGTGTCGGGTGGTTGTACTTTTCCCCGAACATCCAATACTGCTCGTTCACGTTGTTCTTGTCGTTCTTGTTGTTGCGCTAATAATAAATTTCGTTTATATTTTCTCAATTGGTGTTTCTTCCGATGCCGTCGATGAGCATTACTATCTGTAATGGTTGTAGCAGCGTCATTATTATTACTAGTTTCATCATCATCCTGTTCTTCGTGACGATTTTCTTCTACTACCTTCCCTCTAGTACCACCACCGCCGCCGCCATCCGAATATGAATACCTATTCGACATCGTTTCATTATCACGCAACAGTGAAGTATTTTCCGTGACCGGTTTGTCTTCATCGATAGTAGGGGACAAAGAAGGTGTATTTCGTTGCCGTTGTCGTTGTCGTTGTTGAATCCGGTGATTCCGTTGTTGATGCCGCCGTTGTTGATTAGCATCAAAATCTCGTCTCATATTCATATTACTCATACCAGAAGGAGACAATCTAGGATCCAAATGAATCAACGGCAATGCTGCTGCTGATGTTGTGGAGGATGATGATGATATTATGGACCATATTCCTGGAGAATCGTCGACACTCTCTCCTCTTCCCGGTGTGATAGGAATCAAACCGCCAAAGTAACCACCAATAGAAGAATCCGGTGAAGGTTGCTGAAGAAAGTATGCATCTGACAGCGATGCACTATCGTCACTGTACGTATATGGATCATCAGTCGAAAAATCATCGTCGAGGTTGCGATCGTAATGCGCATAATAGTCATCATCATCATCATCATTTTCGTTGTCGTCATCATCATCAACAGTATTATCGGCATCGGCATCAGCATCGGCATCAACGGTGTCAGCTTCTTCTACTGACACGGATGACGAGGTTAAAGGTTGTATGGGGTCAGCAGCAACAACAGCACGAACATCGTAGGGAGTAATACTTATTGGAAAAGTCTTCGCAGGTTTTCTTGCGTGAAATTCTGATTTTAATACTTGATTTTTATCGTCAACGACGTTTATTATTGTGTTATTATTAATTGTTCTTTTTATCTTCGAATCAACCGGCGGCG
>Ga0115007_10001746_pt1 | contig 13836 bp, 12 predicted proteins | sample ArcOceMetagenome_2_FD_87166 | JGI IMG/M metagenome (GOLD analysis project Ga0115007, IMG submission 87166) | Marine eukaryotic phytoplankton communities from Arctic Ocean - Arctic Ocean ARC135M Metagenome | ecosystem: Environmental > Aquatic > Marine > Oceanic | place: Arctic Ocean | collected... | reverse complement strand
ATAGTTCCTAATACTGTTAAGTCACCCTCGATATGTGCTGATGCGGAAACGGACAGGGAACCCGTAATGTGTGGATCAAATATATTCATCTATAACGTGTTTTTGTTTACTAAATAAATACTTTGGATTTCAATAGTATGTGTGTTTAATGTTGTATTTCTTTAAAGTATTGGTTATTTTTCTACAATAAAGACGAGGGGATGGAGAATTTAAAACCGGTAAGTTGTGTATAAAGTCTTTCACCGCCAGAAATAATAGGTAGTTTTCTTTTTGGGTATTCATCTTTAAAGTATCTATGTATCTTCCTAATTTGATCATCACCCACTTCTTTTCTTAGTTTATCAATAATAATAACCTGTATGATATCATACCATTTCATATATGTGGTATGAAAGAATCCATTAAATTCATGATCAAAATAATTTTTAATGTCATCAATGTCATTAATCACCAACTCGTAAAAATCATTAGGTTCTTCACGGTTTTTAGATAATGGGGATATAATCTTGTCATCACAACATGAACATTTAAAATGGTCGTCATTAATTATCTTTAACTTAAAGGGGAATTTAACATCTTCAATATTAGGTGTGTTGTTATGGAAATCCATAGTTGTGGTTGGTATATCTTTGAATATAAAATTCTTACTTTTTTTACTACTCTTCCTATACTTTTTATCATACAACCTTAAATTCGTATGTAACATAAGTTGTTCAATATAACAAGAACCATAAACCTCATCGTCAATCCTTTTTTTGTTTAACTTATAATGTTCTAATGTCTCTCGACATACTTTACCAAAAGTTTCATAGTTCTTAATGTAGGTTATGTTCATGTTTGGGATAGATTCAAAATGAACCTTATTAAAAACCTTGTCACTCATAGTCTCCGCCAAATCAAAGAACAACTTACTATATGTTCTATCTACGTGTGGGTAGTTCATGTCTTTAGTGGTGCTCTCTAAAAGAATATTCGGTATTTTTCCATTACTATCCTTAACCAAAGACCTAAAAGGGTATTTGTCTTTATCCATTTCCCTATCATCCAAACCACAAAACCAATAAAGGTAAAGATTCTTAAGTGTGTCCCCCTTACCATCAATAAACATATCCTTATGACTAAAGAGATAATCACTATCGTACTTATCCAATAAAATTTTACTAAAAAGTAACGTATCAGTGTCAATATGGAGAAAAGGTTCTTTGATTGATTCGAATACTTTTATTTTTGGGATACTCCATGTATCAACATCCGAATTCTTAACCACACTTTGGTTTATTTCGTCATATGGTATACCAAGATCTTTTATTTGTTTACATGAAATTTCGTCACCATAAAAACTTATATTTCCATAATGTTTTTTAGCTAAGACAGCACTTAGATATTGTGTGTAAAGTAACTCTTTCCATATCAGGTTCTGTTTGTCAATATACGTGTGAACTACCTTCATACTAATGTTTATATATAAAAGGATCTTGTTTTTTCATATCCTCAACCTTCTTTTTATATTTTCTCTCTCTTTCCTTTGATTCCTTACGATCCTTGAACCACTTAAGTATTTTTTTAAACATTCCTCTTCTTTTTAAAAATTATGTAGTTCTGTAAAACTAAAACATCAATATCCACCTCATCAAAGGTTTTTAAAGCATCTTCAGGTGTTAGAACCATAGTTTTATCTTTTATATTAAATGAAGTGTTTAAGAGAATCGGGTACCCATTTTGTTTTTCACACTCCCTTAAAAGTCCATGTATTGGATTTGATCTATCTACCGTTTGGATTCTTGAAGTCCCATCTACGTGAGTCACAGCACTTAATTCATCAACATAGTCACCTTTAACCCTAACCACTTGATTCATATATGGTACATCTTCCACTACGTGAAAGAAATTACGTTGTCCTTCTTTTGTTACCATTGGTGCAAACGGTCTGAAACCTTCTCTTTTTTTAACCAACTCATTGATTCTCTTTTTCATGTTAGGATTGGTTGGATCGGCTAAAATTGATCTATTACCTAATGCTCTTGAACCAAATTCGATTTCATCTCTAAAAAAACCAACAACACTTCCTTTTAATATTTCTTTTGCTACTATTGTAAATAAGACATCCAATTTATCTAAATAAATAAACGTCCTACCCTTTAAAGATTTTTTAAACTTACTATTAACCCTATACGACGGACCTAAGAATGGTGTTTTTGGAATACTAACTTTCTTACCTTTAGATATGTGGTAGTTTATAACTGCACCAATCGACGATCCCGCATCTGAAGGTGCTGGTGGTATCCATAAATGTTTAAATTTTGTTTGTTTATAAATTTTACCGTTAGCCAAACCATTATATGCACATCCACCACCTAAACAGATGTTTTCTGTATCATATTTTTCATAGACATAAGACAATAACTCAAAAAACACACTTTCATATACTTTTTGAATTGCAAATGCTAAGTCTTTATGTCTTTGGGTAATTTTCTCTTCCGTTAGTCTTGGTAGGATACCTAACAACTCCGATAACTCGTAATTGTACATTATGGTATCTGATTTATCCCATTTAAAATATTTTAAATGACAAACAATCTTACCATCTTCAAATTTTATTAACTTATTAAGTTTATTGACAAGATCAGTATTCTTACCATAAGAACTTAAACCCATTAATTTATATTCACCCTCATTTGGTTTAAAACCTAAGAACGATGTCATTGCAGAGTAAAATAAACCAATTGAATGGGGGTAAGAGGAAACAGTTTCAATATCTAAAGACTTACCATTGTAATAACTAATTGTTGTTGTGTCGTACTCACCAACACCGTCTATTGATACCACTGCAGATTCCTTAAATGGGGAACTAAACGCAGAGTAATAAAGATGTGAGTGGTGGTGTTTTGAGTAAAATACATTATTAGATAACTTAGGTAGTATTTTTTCTAACTGTCTTTTATTCTTTAAGAAATTATAATATTTCTTAATTGAATATATCGGATTCTTAAAGAATCTCTTTTTGGAGTATTCGGTCACTCGTTTTTTCTTTAACTCAGTGTCCTCATAAAAACAAACCACCTCAACATTGTCTTTGGTTAATTTATATTCCTTCGTTATATGTTCGATAACTTTAAATGGAAAATTACTATCATGTTTTATACCTGTGAATTTTTCTTCTTCACAAGCAAAGATTAACTGACCATTTCTAAATAAAGAAACCGACGAATCGTGGTAGTAAGCCGATATTCCTATTGAAAACATATCACTCTAAATCATTTAATGTTTATACGTAAACCCGTCACGTTTATTTAATTCTTTTATTTTTTTCTTAAAAGTCCTATTGCGGTTTCTTCTATATAACCACTCTTTAATTTTTCTACAAATTATATTCATATCGTTTATATAAGTGATGAGGATCCCGCTGTGGGTTTGATCTATAGTTATTTACATTATTTTCTAATAACGATATACATTTTTTCATCCAACTATTGTGTCCCTTCCATGACCAATGTTTATCATTGCTACCGTCCAAATCATGAATTGTCTCATACGGGGGTTGATTAGGAACGTTCCACAATAATGTTCGTACGTTATCTTGTTCTATTTTTTTTAATAAATTAGACGCTTGTTTGAGATGGTATTCCATTAATAGGTCATGAGGTTGTATTCTATATTCCATAACAAACAATTTTAACATTTTAAATAACTGATCACTATATTTACTATCCTTTTCATCTAATACTATACCCATCGGATTTCCATCACCTGTGAATTGATGAGGTAAATGATTTCTATGGATTTTATCTTTCTTATCAATGAGTTGGAACCTTTCAGGGAATGATAACCCCAACACAACAATGTCGTTTGGTTTTATGTTTAACAACTCAATAATAAGTGAGTTAATAATCCAATCGTTAGATGTACCACCCTCAGATTTATTAATCGCGTTCATATTAAAATGATCAGCAACTCCGTTAGTCCACAATACACCGTGTGGGTTTAATTTAAAATATTCCCCATTCAGTGGTCTCTCTTTAATACATCCATCACCCAGAGTAAAACTGTCACCAAAGAACCAAATGTTATTTTTACTTTCTTGATCTTGTATTCCCATAATGAATCACTTCGATATTTTTATTTGTTTTAAAAGATCTCCACGGGTCCAATACCACTGACCCATCAGGGAAATCATAATCGTGATGTTTACCCATATGACCCAATAAATAAATCCCTTTAATCGGTGTCTCTAAATCATACTGTACTTTGTATTTACCACCATACGAAGATTCACAATAATGACCAACAAGAATAGATGAAGAACCATCTAAGTACTCTACGTCAGGTTTATATGATTGACCCAATATAATAATCGGTAGGTTACGTTTATTTGATTCGACAACTAACTTAGTTGCGATGTTTTTTGCCTGAACTTCTCTTGCTAACATAATCGCATCGAATAAGTCATACCCCAAACCCAATTCCTGAGCCATATATCGTAGAGCAATGTTATCACGAGGATGACATCCTCCACCATCTCCCATACCCGCCTTCATATATGCAGGACCTAAGATTCTGTAAGTTGATCTTTCAAGTGCACCTGTTATAACATCAGTATTGATATTACCTGATTTCTCAGCAACATCTTGAATCATGTTAACCAGCGCAACTTTAGTTGAAATGAACGTATTATAGAATATTTTAATTCCTTCCGCCTCATCCCACGTACCAAGTTCATACCTTGTCTCTTCACTAATAAAGGTTTTGTAAAAGTCTAATAATAGTTTTGCATCTCCTGTTTCCGAGCCATCTTCTGTTCCGATAATAATCATTTCAGGATTTACCATATCCCACTTAACAGTACCCATTGCAATGAGATATGGGTTATAGATAAATCTACCGTTTGGGATTAAGTCAATAAATTCTCTCCTAATAGTGCCAGGTAGAACTGTTGAAATTAGAACTATAAGTTGATCTTTAGATACGTGTTTATTTACCTCTACTAAGACCTCTTTTACTATACCGTAATTAAAATCTTTGTTTTCTAAATGTGATGTGGGATATCTTCCATCGTAGTCAGGATGATGAGGTGTTGGTACGGCGACAAATATTAAATCTCTACCATCACAAACCTCTTTTATTGTTGGGACCATTTTAAAGTTCTCAGGTTGAACTTCACTTATGTCATATCCAACAACATTATGTTTTTCGGCCATTACCTCAGCCGCATCTTTTCCGAGTTTCCCAACCCCAATAAAACCTACATTCATATCATACTTTATTTATACATATAATGTAAAATAAAATAAGGTATTTGTAAAGAGTTATCTATTTTTTTAAATCAAACTTTTATGACCACTAACACCTTGTTCGGGGGTTTGGTTTTGTATTTTACTATCGTCCAATTCGTCAATTAATTTTTCTATTGTCTCACCTTTCATTAGCACATTATAATTATGTATTAAGGTTGGTAACATTTCCTGAGTAATATCAAAACATTTTTCCATATCCCATGACGCAATTTCTTTCATTACATCAAAAATCATATTCATCCTTTTGTAAAAGTCAAGTTCTTGGTCATAACTTTCGTCCCACCATTTAGAAAATGTTTTATACCCTTGACTTTGTAAAACCTCCAACGACCTTGGATTACCCACTATTAAAAATGGTTGAGCAACGAATATGGGTTTATAAATTTTTTCTGAGAAAAACACAGTTGTATTGTGAAGTAACGATTCAGAAACAATATTGACAAATGAATCCATATGGGCTTGAGCATTTAGATTGTTTGCCTTATTATTCTCTAAGTCAGGTTCATCGAACCAATGGTGTTTTCTGGAATCGTGACCCCTATAATATATTTTGATATTATTTTTCCATGTACATTCTTCGGGTACAACACCCTGTACTAAATTATGATACTCCTCTTTCATAAAATGTGTTTCCCCCCCTAATGATGAAATGAATTTATCTTTAAAAATCTGATGACTTTTTAAAAACCCATATAGTAGAATCCTATGTAATTTAGGGACTCTATTAAAATTAAGAAAATGATATTTCTTTTTTTGTGTTAATGAAAATTTAATAAATTTGGATAACTTTTTTCTCCCCTGAACCTTAGATTCTGGATCTGTTACTCGACCTGGATCATGGAACCATAGATTTGTACCGAAGTACGCATAATCAAGTATTCCATAAGATTTATCAGATATTACTCCACTTGAAATCAAGATTTCATTACGTGTCTTTGCAATGAAATTGGTAGTAATCATATATAAGTTAGAGTCATTTAAACCGTATTTTTTTGATAACCTATCTAACCACATAAAATTTTCATCATCTTGACCGAAAAAACCCTCGGTAGGTTGCATAAAACATATTTTACACTTACCGTTTTTTGCATCATTAATTACTGTAGAATCAATCTCAATTGAATTATAGTCTTCAAATAATGCATTATTATATACCATAATTGGGTAGACGTAATTAATATCTTTATTTCTTACATCTTCTAATGAATGTATAACATATCTTTCCTTATTGTGATCTAAGAAAGTCTCAAAACTTTGACTTTTCATTTTTGATAAGGTATCCATCATCTCCTTACTCTCCTCATTATCCCTATAATACGGAAAAGTAATTCCTAATTTTTCACTTAATTCGTCAATAAATTCATAGTTTGAGTCTCCATCGGTGATAATTGGGTGGGTGTGCCACGGATGAATATTATATTGAGGAATATTTGAACTGACTATTTCTGCACGACCTTTGGAGTCATATACTAAAATTTTATTATAAACTATATTCATAATCTTTTCGTGTGTTATCCTTAATTATACTAACCACTTTATTTAACCGTTCCCACGTATCGGTAATATTGTCATATGAAGTGTCACACCAATCAGTTAGGTGTGAGATATCCTTATTTAAATGTAATTTTACTTGGTCTTTAATAAATGATAGTGACCCTGAAGTAGAAAACAATATGAACTTTTTGTTCTGTTGGATACACTTCATGGTTTTTTCGGTTATGAAGATAATCTCTTCCCTAACATCACTCTCAACAACCACAACAAAATCGACAGAGTTATAATAGTCACCATTATATGTTCTTGTATGTGAAATTGCATGTGTGAGATTATTAACATCCAATGTCATTTTCTGAGGTAATTTAGATAAACCTTCTCTTACTTTTTCTTGTTGGTCTTGTGGGACATCCGTCTTATCAAAATAATCAGATATCTGATCATAAAAAAAGTTAGACTTATTATCACTAAGACCGTTACCGAAAAAACTAACATGACCCTTTTCGATTAAATTATAATAGGACAACAAACCAACCATGGAAGTTCTCGTTGGTTTACTCTTTCCACTTAAGAGTAAAAAGTCTTTATGTTTAATGGTATTGTTTGTGTATTTTGGTTTGTACTGATCAATATCCTTTATAAAAAATGGGATTACTGTAATGCTCCCACCATTCATTCTGATTGATTCAACATCACTTTCAAAATGGGGTTCGTAAGTATTTGTATAAACTATAACATTACTCGGGTCTTCAATCTCCATAATAAGTTTAACCGTTTCTTTTCCAAGTATCTCAGTAGATGCGTCGACTATGATTCTATAACCATCACTTATAAAACCATTTAAAATGGATCTTTGTGTGTCAAGATTTAAACTATATGGTGATATCACTACTGTTTTACATGTGTGTAGGTTGTGAGTTTGATTTGGGAATTCTAAAAAACTTAACAACGGTGAGTGATTATACGAATAAAAGTATACTAAATCATTTATTACCATAATTTAAATTAATTTTTGTTTTTGTGGTGTGTATGGTAAACCAGATAAATGTGGGATAATGATCTCATCAGTGAATTTTTCATGTCCATAAGGTAATGGGTGAACACCTTTATTACCATGTTCATCGGTCCCAAGTGGCATTCCGTACTCAAGGTAATTTTCATAAACCCATTCCGAGCACCCACTAACCGGTAAAAACTTATCGAAATTTATTTTAGAATATAGTGGTATTACTTCGGGGTTCTTTTCAAGTATGGTTACTTCGTCAAATATATCCATATATGTTGACATGAAATAATCAATACCTAAACTATCCAAGTACCATTGAATTCTTAGTATATGTTCAATAGTATATACCATTGATGATATGTTATTATGAAAATTTTCATAATAGGATCTAACTTCATTACTATCCCAATTAATATTTAATATCCTCCAATTATACCTACCCTTAATAACATCGGTTGGGTTTTCTATATTACTCTTTTCTTTTTTAAAAAAACCCCATGGTCTTACATCTTCTGAGTCGTGAGTGAAGTACTCATGTCTGTTAATTCCAGACCACATTATCCCAACTAATATTTCCTCTTTTTTGTATGTTTTAAGTAGTTCATCTAAACCCGAAATAACCTTACGAGAAATTAGTCCATTACCTTGTGATGCCATTCCTTTGTTTAAAATGTCCAAGTTTAATTTTCTTGACAAAAAACCCGGCCAATTCCAATCTTCAAACGTAAAACTACACCCACCAGCTAATAACACTTTTTTCCCTTCTATCATTTAATAAAATACTTTGCCCACTCCGAGAGACTTTCCGAAATATTTACATTCCTTTTCAGGTCTAACATGTTAATATAAGTATAAAATTTTTCAAGTTCTGACGTTGCATTTTTAAATAATTCATCTTTTAATCTTTCAATTTCCCACTCATGTAAATCAGGTATATTATTAAGAATCTCCTCTTTCATTTCCGTTGGGATATTGGAGACATGTAAAAATGATGGGTAGTTGACATAATTGTGTGAAAGGACAACCTTATGTTTATCAGTGAACTTCTTGAATTCATTTAATTCATATACGTTTAACATACTTACCGTTTGACAAATTTCTAATGAAAACGTATCTCTATACTCTAATATTTTTTGAAGGTTTTTATATATTACCGACCATGACGATCCAGTTCTAATGTAATCGTTTCGATCCCCTAAATCATCAATTGATAATGATAACCTAACCTTTTTAAATTGTTTCCAAATATCAATAAAGGTATCGGGTATTCTTGTTAAATTTATACTGTAATGTAAATCAATATTCTTTGCAATGTCGTTATCAATTAACCTCTGAAGAAAATACGAATGTTCTTTTATTAACGTTGGTTCTCCTCCGTTTATCCAAACTTCTTCAAGTTCTGGTGTATGTTTAATTAAATCATCATAAAATTCAGTACTACGATACCAATCCGTTTTATCATCGTTTTTAAAATATTGTTTTTCAAATTCAGTTCCTTTAAATATTTTAACATCTTCGTTCCATCGATTACTACTGAATGGATTACATGTTATACATTTTAGATTACACACACTCCCCAATCGTAACTCTATATATTTGTAATTGACATTAACAAGTTCTCCACTCTCCTTAGTATTCAAAACAGCATCATCAATCAGATGTTTAAATTTTTCATTACTCTCCTTACGTTTGCTGTATATGTCGTTTTCATCATGATGTTGACAAATTTTACACATTTTTGGGTATTCACCCTTTAACATTTGGGAACGAACCTTTGTGAATCTTTCTGAATTCGCAATGTCACTTAGTGAGTCAGTACCTAAGAATAACTTTTTGTCGCCGTCGATTGCACTACTTACGTCGCCGTCCATATCAGTAATACAACATGGTGTTATAGTTCCAATTGGATGTGTTGCTAAATGTATGAACGGTAACACGCAAAAACTCTTATTTTCTTTCATTGTTTATATTGTTTTCCACCATTTTATTAATTCGTCATTTTCTGAAAAAATTTCATTCAATGTATCGGGGTTATTTCTATATATATCTGTTTTTTTCATTTGTTCTTTCCCATTACGAATACCATCTTGCCAATCATCGTACTCTTCCTCAAATGTTTTTTTACTCTTTATATCTAAAAAACACTCTACGTAGTTTTGTATTTTTGGATTTATCTTTGCCTTCTCAGTGGCATACTCAATTATGTCATCTAATATGGGGTCTAAAATATGTCTTGGTATCATCATCGGAGACATTATAATGGTACTATCAAATGAGAATGTGGTCTTGATTAATGTGTGGACATCTAACTCCATCGTTACATCTATCATATCTTTTATTGAAAATAAACCTGGTGAGGTAACTGTAAGATCAAAAGAAATTCCATAATCCCCATATTTTTCATTCAAGAATAAACCTTTTTTAAAATTATTTATCCAACTATCCCACCGTAATCCTGTTCTAACATATTCACCTATTTTTCCCACACCATCAATACTCGCACATATTTGAACTCTCTTAAAGTGTGGTAATAAATCATATAACTTTATTTTTCTTCTTTCAACCATACTTAAATTTGTGTTGTACCTAATAACAACATCTTTTGCTTGATCATTTTCAACCAAATATGTCATTATATCCCAATGTATATCCCACATCAACGGTTCCCCACCAACCCAATATATTTCTTCAATTCTTTTTTCGTAGACAGAATCCCATAACTCTTTTTCAACAACTGTTTTTTGAAAATTACCAATAAGTGGTTTATATAAATCACTCGCCCACGCATCTACACCATTATCGTAGTAACCCTGTTTTCTATTTTCATTTTCCCATTGTGATGACAGTTGATCACCACACATTCTACATTTAAAATTACATAAATTGTTTATTCTATAATCGTATGAAATTGGTTTTAGTGTGGTTTTACCATCATCATCCGTATTTTCAAAAATCTCATCAATTTTATGTGGAAATAGTGTTTCAGTAAAATAATCACGATATACGTGGATGTTTAGTAATTTACTATTACAGATTTCGCATTGTGATATCTCTTCCCCCGACATTAATCGTTTTCTAATGTCATTCATGTAGTCACTATTCCAATGTTCTTCCAATGTGACAGGTGAATAATCGGAATTTACATCCGCAACATCCCCATCAATGTACTGTGTAGCCCAAGATGCCTTCTCTCTACTCGCACAACACATTCTACGTTCACTTTGAGGTGAAATATAGGTATGTGTCCATGGTACTACACAAAACGTCTTATTACCCTCTGATGGTTTAATTTTTTTCATCTACAATTTTTTTATAAAGTCAAGTATGTTTATTTCTTCATCAGATTCAACATAGTCTTGTGCCCCTGGGTTTGCCCATTGTGGTTCTAAGACCCAACCTTCTTTTTTCGCAATGGTGAGTACTTCATTAACATATTTATTATGTTTGGTATCATCACCATTCAATGTTGCCTCCAATTCTTTAATGTTTGTATCAGGTATTAAATCCCACCATTTTTTTAACATTGGGAATGTCTCTAAGAAGTCTTTACCCCTACGTTTATCATATTGTTTATAAAATGACTTGAAGTCTCGTTCTCTTGTTTCTATAGAAGAGGTGTGGTTGTGACCATCTTCCATGTTTCTTAAATAATCAATTAATCGAACCATACCATCTTTTTCCCAATCCATAAAATAATTAGAACCGTCTGTGTAGTTATCTTTCAACCACTGTTCAAGTGCATCTGCTCTTTCTAACCTCATCTCCATTGGTAAAGTTACTACCGATTGGAAACTTGGAAATCTTAAGACATTAAATGACGTAACGGGTGATGATGATTTGTGTTTTCTTTTTATTTTCATCATCTCATCCATAAATTCCGGTAGACTGAATAGACACAATGAATTTATGGTCAACATCATGTTAAGTGATTTAATATTACCTTCTTCTAATATCCTATCAACATTACTTAACCATTTTCTCCAATCTAACCCATCCCTAATATACTCAGCATGTGTTCCGTACGCCTCACAACTTGTGTATATATGAAATGATTTTACATTGTGACTATACTTAATAAGTGCGTCCATTATTTTATCACTTATACCCAAGTTAGAGTTTATTGCAAAATCAATTTCTGAGTTTTGATTTGTTTCCCACCATTTCATTAATTTCCAAAATTGTCTTGACATTGATGGTTCTCCACCTGTGACTCTTAACTCCCTCAATGAATGTTGTAATTCACCTTCCCACCATTTCCAAAACGCTTCAACATATGGATTGTCCAAGTTTAGTTTTCCGTATGGCATTGCGTGGTCTCCATTGTGTTGAAACGCACCAGCACCATCACTTACTAAGTTTTGGTAGGGTCCACTTTTATTAATGTCCTTTTGCCACGTTGTCGAAAAGGAAGCGTTACAATATGAACAAGCAAAATTACAAATTGCATCAAATGAAATCTCTAAAGTTTTTAAATCAACATCTTCAGTTGCACCTAACTTATCTTTCGCATCAAGTAATTCCTGATCGGTATAAATCACAGATTTGTGTGTCCTATCAGAAATAACATTTTTCCCAAGATCCTCCATTTTCCAACAATAGTCACATTCCTTTGGACGTACACCCTCCAACATTTGTTTACGTACCGCTTTTTTATATGTTGTATTGTGGATTGCCTTATATGAAGTTTCAAGGTCGGTTAATGGGATTTGGTGTGAGGGTGGGTGATGACAACTTGTGGTTGCACCATTCCCTAACCATATTGTTGCGTTATACCACTTAGCACCACAAAATGATGGTGAAATTTTGTTTACTACTCGGTCTCTGTATTCCAAAAATGTTTCATCTGGTTTTCTTGCGTCTATACTCATTGTTCTTTATATTATTTATATTTTATGTAAAAAATTACAGTTTCCCGAAATATCCACTGACTTATTATGTATAAATTCATTAAATGTATGATCAGAAACGATCTCTTCGTTTGATGTTAATTTAAATTTATGAAATTCGAATTCTGTGTAATTTGTATTGGTTATATTTTTAGGGAAATTACCAGCACCAAAAATAATGTGTGGTGAGTCATTTAACCCCATTTCTCTTTTACTTAAATCAACACTTAAAATTATTTCATCGTTTAACTGTAATTCTATTTTATCATTATAGATGTGGTTTAGTTTAAGTTTAGTCAATTCATGGGGTGTAATTATATGTGGTAGTGAATAATATTCTACATCGTCTTGGAATGTAATTGTAAATGAAATACCATCATTATTAATATTAAAACCCGTGTACCTTGGGACTAACGCAAATAACGTCTTATCTAAATCACTTTCATCTGTTAGTGTGAAATCAATTTCCATGGTATAGTTTAATTTATTTGAAAGTATCTTGTTTCCCGCATTCTCGGGGAATGTTTCACAAATACTATTGGGCCAAAATATCCACGGTTCTCCTTTATTTATTTTTAACATAAAATTCTTTTAATTCTGGAAATGTTTCTAAAAAATTTAAATTACGTCTTTTATCATACTGATCGACAAACTTAACAAAGTCTCTTCTGTTGGTGTCAACATCAAAATCATCCACACTCACAGCGTAATCGTATGTTCGTTTTAATTTCTGTATTTCTACTGTAGAGAACCCATAATTGTCGTGGGTGAATTCCTTCATACCATAATATAACATTTTTTTAGCGGATTGTAAAATCAATTCTTTATGATTTTCCTCTAAAATTTTAACCGACATGTGTTTCGGATGTCTTATATATGAAGTGTCCAATTGCACTGCAGAAACCCAATATCTTTGATTGTTTTGATATTGTTTCTTTAAATCAAATACCTTATCAATTAAATCACCATATGTGAATACTGACAACGCATTAAAGGTTGACATTATGTTAATTGTTACCTTTGGTAGTTTAGTTAGTATTTTTTCTACATTCACCCAAAATTTACTATCATCTAACCCATATCTCAAATATTCCGCTTGTGATTTAGTCGCTTCGATTGAGGTGAATACTATAAATTCTTTAACTTTATTATTTTCAGT
>Ga0115007_10001745_pt1 | contig 13838 bp, 5 predicted proteins | sample ArcOceMetagenome_2_FD_87166 | JGI IMG/M metagenome (GOLD analysis project Ga0115007, IMG submission 87166) | Marine eukaryotic phytoplankton communities from Arctic Ocean - Arctic Ocean ARC135M Metagenome | ecosystem: Environmental > Aquatic > Marine > Oceanic | place: Arctic Ocean | collected... | reverse complement strand
CATATCTCCATACACTGACCCCAGAATATACCCGATACTAAAAATATCATTACTCTATGTGATGAGTATCCGGGAACACAGTCGATTTTTATACCAGCCGATGGTATAGCTCAAGAATGTATTACGTCTTTTGAGGAAGCTAGTAAATGTAACCTAGTCTCTATAGGCATAGCTACAGCACCTGTAGCATGTAACTTAATCATGTTTGAGACACCTTTTTTCATGGGCCTATACTGATTTTTGTACAGATCTGATTCGTTTGTAATGTTACTGGTATTAGAGTTACCCATAAAATAAACTAGAATATAATTACTTATTAAATTTAGATTTAAGGGTAAACCTGAAGAACTGTAATTTAATTTTGAAAATAGATCATGTAACACAGAAGTATTAAATATTGATGAGTGGTAATAGAATAAGTCACGTGAGCCTTCTGACGATATGTTTATGGGGTCTGTGAACGTGGTTAAGTTTTTGAGTTCACAAAGTAATGGGTTGGTTGGGGAAGCAATAAAATGGGTAGGTAATGTTGTTTTAAAACCCTTACTTGTAAAAAAATGTCTATATAAAAATTCTCTTTTAGAAAGTATATCAGCTAATATACTTTCAGAGTATAAAAAAGATTCAGTTCCCGCTAAAGGTTGTCATGAGAATCTTGCAGGTGAGTTAATATTTGAGTATGTTGGTGTAAATATTACCTGCTCATTATTAGTAAGTGAGACCGAATTTCAGTATAAGTAAGAATTTTTTAGAAAAACTCGGACTGATAAGTTTGTACTTAAGTGGTTTGCATTCTCAATACCGTAGTCTAAACTATATCAATTACTGACTCGTGAAAAGAAGTAAGGGGTGAAGGCTCAGTTTGATACGTAGTTTTTACGAGCTTTACCTAACTTTGTTAGGTATGTCTCACTCTCACTTAAATCGTCCCCTAAACCTGTAAAATACTCAAAAGATTTATTTGAGTATGGTACTCCAAGTAGAGAGTACCTAGAGACTGAAGATGCTGATATCTCTAATGAGGATCATCTGGATTGTCAATCAAATCATAAATACCTTGATGGATCGCTTTTCATAGATAACATAAAAGGTAAATCCATAAAATATATATTATTAGAGTAGAATAATGAGGTTATATTTGAGAAATTTAATTTTGAAGTTTGATTATAGAAGTTAACTTTTAAGAATGATTCTTTGTTTTTACCAAGTAAAGATTCGTAATTAACTCTTGTATCCGTTAAATAAGGGTGTTTAACGAACGAATTTGAGAAATCTTCTAATCTAGCATTAGATCTACCCTCATCGAAACGGGATCTAAAGACTTTTTGTATTGCATTATAAGTAACGATTGCGTTTTTAACAGTACTACGTAACTTAAAAGGGTTAGATAGTTTTAGGTTACTGTTTGTATCGACTAACGATTGAGATGAGTACATTTCGGAAGATAAATTAACCATGTCATCGGTATATAAGTAAGGGTCCTGGTAATCAGACCTAAAACTATCGAATACAGTTGTGTACGAGATAGGCTGAACACCGTTAGACAAACCATTTACGATATTTTTATAATTTAAGTAGTATAAATAGTTTATATATTTGGCTGATTCATAACCTTCTTCAGAAGAGTCAACACTTAACTCATTAGCAAATAAACTAAAATCCTTAAATAACGTTGAGGATGTATTCATGATCGGTTCTTCAGAAAAAACTGGTAAAGAAGTCATATTTTGTGAATTTAGGTTTAAATCGTTCGTAAATGATTTAGATAACAAACCTGACTTTACTTTAGTATCTTTTACAAACCTTAAATTATTATTAAATAGTGATTCTTGTTTTTTAAAAAAATCAGTACCAGATACACATTGCTTTATTGAGAAGTATTCATCATGTAACCCTGAGCTATACGGTGATTCCCAGAATGAATCTTCCATTAACTCAATTGAGGATCAGTTACGGAAATCATACTCTGCGTATTCAGTGAAAAATGGAAAATAAAAGGTATTTAACAAGTTTGATGAAGTATTTATAGACTCGAACCTGTTACTTATATTAGTTAGTGCTCAATAACTTGATCAATAAGTATTGAAGGTGTGGGGTGCTGCAGACTCTTCCTTACTTCTTAGAACCATAGGCGTTGAGTCATCATTACCTTTTTCGTAAAAATCAAACGAGGTGTTAGAGAAGTGTGGGTTATTTGACATAATAGGTGAGTGGTTTATTGGCATCCATACTATATTATTAGCAAACCTGACATGTTTATCAGTGTCAGACCAGTTAGATAAGGCAGACGAGTATATACTATTTTGATCACCACCGTAAGTTGAAACTTTATTGGATACGGTAGTAGTTAGGTTAGGTGTTGCTGACATATTTCACTTAAAAGAGTTCGAGTTTAGGTTATTTAATAACCTTACAGTTCTTTCTGACCCTAAGAATTGGGCATTTGACGATTTTAGGTCTTTAAATTTAAGTGTGTTTTCGGTATTGTATACCGTGTTTGAAAACATTTCGCTAGGGTCTTGAACCGATACGGTGTTACTAGAGTAATCACCGATAGTGTGTTCTAAATTTCATAGTAGTTTTTTTTTATGTCGAGAGTTTAAGGCAAACTTAAAAGGATTGGACTGTTGTTTTGAGTCGTTTTCAGCCCCTAAAACAGAGAACGAGTTGGGTAATTTTAGAAAAAGTAAGAAATCTAAACTGTTTAGTCGGTTGTACGTTTGGGGTAATAGTTTAGAATAATTGTTTATTAAATTTTCAGTCGTTGCGGTATTAGAAGAACTGTTATAACTTAGTCGGTTTAGGTCTAAATTATTTTGTGTTTTACTAGTACTAGTGTTGTTGAAATTATAAGAAAAAAACCTATTAACACTGTTATTGTCTAAAAGTGTAGAAAAGGCGGGCAAAGTTGTAGCTAACGACGTGTAGTTATGTTGCCTGTCCATACCATATGTATAGGAGGAGTTTAGATCAAGTTCATTATTATAATAAGTACTTAACTTACTAAACGAGTTTTGAAAATCAGATTTAATATTAAAAAGACTATTTGGGTTAGTTTTAGAGAAAAACTGAATTTTTTTGAATGCGGTTGAATCTTTAACTGTAGACAAGCCTACATTATCTAAGTTCATAAAATTTATTAAATTTGAGTTATCGCTAGGAGTGAGAACAACATGGGCTGGTACGGATGATATATTTGAGTTTTTATTATTTTGATGAAATTTTCATAAAGTATTTGAGTTTACTGAGTTAGAACTGGTATTAAAGTATTTTAAAGATTTACCAACGACTGCAGAGTAAGACGGGTTGACGTTATAGTTTAAATCGATAGATTTAGGGTAGAAGTATTCCCAACCCCATTGATAAGCTCTAATACCTATCACAATCTCACCGGTACTAAAACCGTCGTAATAATCCGCTGCATCAACAGTTTCGGTTACTATAATAGCTGTAGCTCAAGATACAGGTACACAAGCAGTTATTAAATCAGCACATTTTGACCTACTAACTCCTCTAGTCTCTCTTTTAGGTTTGTTTCGTAAGTTACACCAACGAACTACGTTTACAAATGATATGAAAAAAAACATTATTAATGATATGAAAAAAAATCATAATCAATGTTGAAAATGTAAAATATGTAAAAATCATAAATCTTCGTGTACAAACGATGGTGAAGCTACAAAAGGTTCCGGATAGAAAATTTTTAGATCAGGTGTTGATAATGCCTCGAAAACTCCTTCATCAGGCTCAAGATTAGAGAGTTCAAAGTTTTCGAAATGCATTACTCGTTCTGGGAAAAATTCTATTAGATTATCTATATTATTGTTTACAGGTGTTATAAGGTTTATATCATTAACATACGTACTTAAGGCGGTTAAACTGTTATTGGTAGGTACTAGGGTTCTATAATCTAGAAAATTTAAATTTAGTATTGAATCTCATGAGTCAATATTATATATATTATTTTCTGTTAATAGAACTGAATTATTTGTAAGAAATTTAAATTGAGAGTTATCGTAATTAAAATCACCACCTAAACTAAAAGTATCTAGTAGATTTGGAGCAGAGAAATAGTCTATAATACCACGAATACTACTGGTTTCTTTTGTGTCAAAGACAGTAGTGTTATTAGCGCGTAGGTACATATTTCATTTATTTAATGCCAATTATATAAAACATACTTTGTATTTAAATACAAGTTACTTGTTTATTATAGTACTGTGTTGAATAAGGTGTTTAGTTTTTTTACCCTAACAGTTGAGGGTAGTGGACCATTTAAGAACTTAGACTTTACGTTTTGTTTTTTATTAATTACAATGCTAGTATTGTAATTAAATGAGATTGTTGATTTATCTTTGTTTTTAAGAGAAAACACGGATCTAATGACTCAAGTACGCGTTATATCACCTTTAACACTGTATTTATACTTAAACCCTTTGTATTCAAGTCTCGGTGGCTCTACTATACGCGCTGAACTTTTAATAAAAAATCCAGGTTTTGTAGATTTACGGTTAAAACCTTTATAGAGGTGAAATATTTTTACCCAACATATATTTGTATTATCAGATATGTACAATCAAGATTCTTTCGATAACATTTGTATTATTTATTTTTACCTCTAGACCACACCCTTGTACTTTGGTGAGCATTAGTTTGAGTTATGTAGTCTTGTAGTCTAATAAAAAAACTAGACTCGACACTTGATAGTGTATTTGAAAGTATAATATAATTATAATTTATAAAATTAAATATACGTTGAATTAGGAAACATAAAAATATTGACCCTAATAGGCCGAAAAGTATACTAAAGTTAATTACAAAGAATTCGAAACTGTTTAACAAGAAGTAACTGTCTTTTAATGTGTTTAATTCTGATACCTCACTCGAGTTAAATACAAAATAGTAATCTAAATGTTGTACCTTAAAGTACCATGTTTTTAGTAAGCTTGTTTCCATATGAGGTGTTGATTTAAAACTAAAAAAGTAGAATACAAGAATATAAAAAAGTATAAATACATATAAGACGAAAAAATATCTTATAGATATAGTAAATTGTGGTTTTTGGAATAAAAATGATGTAAAATGTAATATAAATATAAAAAATATAAGACCCACACCCAAATCAATTACTCATAAAAATCCGATATAAATGTCGCAATCATTAATTAGACATAATATACCTATTAACATTAAGTATATACCCGAAATGTATAGTAGGGTGGTTAAGTTTATTGTGGTTATGTAAAAAAATACTAAGCTTAGGAGAACGACTTCTAATATGATTAAATCATTAAATACCATTTATTTGTATACGTAAACACTAAGCAAGCTCACATAATTTATTGTAAATAAGGTTTAAATAATTGTATAGAACGTGAATGCGAAAAAAAAATTTATTAGTAATATGAAATTTAATCGTTTACGTAAGATAAAAAGGATTGATGTCGGTAACGTATAATAGTTTAGATGCCTAAACTGGTTTTTAAAGAATCTTAAATCTTTTGTATTTTTTAACAATTATATATTAATCCTCACTTAGATCTTGATGAACTGGTAAGAGAATAATGTTGTATCCAAGTCGGATATCTGTAAGGGTGATTTACGTAAATTACTCACATAAGAATTCTTGACTCTATAATTATAAAAGTTTTTTTGTTGTATAAATGAAAGTCTTGAAATCTCAAAGAAGTAAAAGTTTAATCGGGTGTTAAACCTTGTAACACCGAATGTATTACGTATGGTAGGTTTAGCTTGTCTAACACTATCGTATATCATAACGAAAAAAGATAATACCGCTGCTACAGTGATTAAGTGTCCTGCCGACGATATACTATGTCAACCTCCGAGAGAGGAAGGGTAATCTAATATTCTCCTAGGTTGTCCACAATAACCTAACCAAAGCATAGGTATTATGATAAGTAGTTGACCTAAACTGTAATAAGTGTAGTGAATATAAGCGTATATACGGCTAAATTTTACACCATATAAGACTGGGAAGTAAAAATAAAAAGCACCGTAAATACCTAACATAGCAGAACCTCCAAACATTATGTGGAAATGACCTATAACGTAAAAAGTATCATGGAAAAGAACATCCATACCGGTATGGGCAACTGCCATACCAGATATACCACCTGAAACAAAAAAGAAGGTGAAAGTAAGAGAAAAAAGTAGAGGTATTTCCATTACAAAGCTACTATTTACAATAGTAACACATCAATGCATTAATTTTGTTGCTGCAGGTACAGAAATCATAACAGTTAATGTACTGAAAAGCATTCGGGTTGTATGAGATAACCCGACCATATACATATGATGACCTCATACAAAAAAACCTAAAAATGCAATTGTATACATTGAGTATAGCAGACTTGCTCTTGCAGAAATACGTTTACGGAAGTAGTATGACATTATGGTATTTGAAAAACCAAATATAGGTAGCATTATGACATAAACTTCGGGGTGTCCAAAAAACCAAAACATATGTTGAAATAATACCGTATCACCTCCCCCTGAATAATCAAAAAAGGAAGTTTGTCAATGCCTGTCACTTAAGAGCATTAATATGGCTATGGCAAGCATAGGGTTAGCAGCTATCATCATTCATGAGGCTGTTATTAACGCTTCTGAGAAGAAGGATCTTGCATCTCTCATTTTACGGTTATTTAAGGTAGATAAGTACCTGTAAGTAACTAAAAAGTTTGCAGAACTAACAATTGAAGCGTTTAAGGCTAAAAAAACACCCATCAAACCTATATCAGTTTTACCTACGGCAGTAAATCTTGTCCTTGCGGAAAAGGGAGTTACCATAGCTCAACCAGGTAATAAATCTTTAGTGTTACGTTCGATTGAGTATACCAAATTTTCCTCACTTATAAATCTTCTATACAAAGAATTTTGATGCCTTGAGACCAACAATTTACACCTTCAGGCTTCTCTAGTAAACTTTAAGTTACGTCAATTAGCGAGTATACGTTGTTGTATTGAACTTGAATTAAACATTGTATATAATTTTTGATCTAAAGCGTTGATAGATATTCAACGTAAATTAATAAAGGTATCGTTTTTTGAGAAGTTAAAAAATATAGATAAAAAGGAATTTAATGGGCTTACATGTACTGAATTTCAACTATCTATATCAGCTAGTTTTAAATTAAGTTGTGTAGTAAATTTAGTTAAAAACGCAGTATAGTTACTTTTTAACAAATCAGTATACTGATCTGAAAAAAATCAAGGGGCTTTACGTATACCTCTAGCAACTTCTATAAACGATAAGGATAAGGATGGGTAGAGTTGGTCTCATATAGAAAGATAATTTCCGGTTTTATAATCATAACTGATTAATGGGTATGAGAACCTATTAAAACGTCATGAACTAGAGTTATCAGCAAAACTAGACGGTACTAAATTACTAAATCCTGTATACCCTAATGTAGATGAAACGTAGTCGTTGCTGAGTTCGGGTTGTGAATGTAAGTTTTGGGTATTGCCCGCAACACGTAAACTATAGACAGAGTTTGTTGTTGGGGTGGGTAAATATAAAGTGGTGACCATTACTGACTTTAGGTGACTGAAACTTGCCATGACACTTAGAAGTGGTGTTATTGATGGAATGTACGTAAAATATACAAAATCTTTAAGTAAGTTTGTGAACATTGTACATAAATTTGATATACTGACTACACTAAAACCGGTATAACTTACTGCTTTATTACTAAAACCTAAGTTTGTGGTTGAATACGTATAAACACTGCTGGGAGTTAGGGTGAAATTTTTATACTTCGATGTTGTAGTTAAATCGAAATTATAAAACAGTGACTGATCGTAAAGTAATATATTTGACATATTATTTTTGTGTCTCATACCGATTAAAGTAGAGTCCATGGCTTTATGGTTGTCACTTGTATTTACTAAATCAGTGAAAAATTTACGTTTTAAGATACCTTGTAACTCTCTAATATTAAAACAATTCATACGTTGGTATCTTCTATCAACACAAACTAACTGACATAGCATTATTAAACCACCAGGTAAAAACCAAAAAGCAGCACTATTTAATCTAGGGAAGGCGACATCGTGGACACCTAATTGAGTTGGTAACAAAAAATTACCAAATGCACCAAATATAGCAGGCATTACCATGAAAAATACCATAATAACTCCGTGAGCTGTTGCTATACACAAGTATTGTATACTATCACCAGCTAAAATACCTACACCGGGGTAAGCAAATTCCATACGAATTACAGTTGCTAAACTCATACCGGCAGTACCTGACACTAGTACAAAGTTAAAATAATTTATAGCGATACGTTTATGGTTTGTAGTATACACTCAACTATTTAATGTATAACTAACCCTTATCTTAACTCATCTGGCTGCACTAGCTAAATGAAGTCCTATATAATTTATTTTTTGTAGAGAAAGAAGGTTTGTAGATAAATTTGAAGTATAACTGAATAAATCATTAAAGAGTTGTTTGTGGTTAATTTTTTTTGTATTTAATTTGTATGAATTAAATATAGAGTTAGTGTTAGCGTTAGTAACGGTGTTTAGAAAAATAGGAAAAATTGTATGTAAGTTTTTTAAGAATAAATTTAACATATTATATAAAAATACAGTTCTGTTACCTAAAGTATTACGGATTTTACGGGTATTTTTTTCTTGAATCGTAATGCAAATTTATGCATATTTTTACCCATAGTATTAATATATATAGACCTTAGTAATATATGCTGTACTAGTATAATTACTAGACCTAAAGCAAATTCTACAGCCGAAAAAATAAGGAAAAAAAACGTTAAAGACAACATATTAACGTTATCAAAAATGAAGCCAACAAGTAAGACTATAATATATAAAGATATTCAGAGTAGTTCAGCGGTTAATAATAGGTGCAGCGCCGTATTTACGTTTAATATTATGGTTAAAAAGAAGATAAAAAATAAGATAAAAACTAAGTTTAGGTCACCAAATATCATATAGTGTAAATATTTTTTATAATTGTTTTTTTGCGTTAATATAAGTATCTTCGCGGTAAGAACAGTTTACTGAATGCATTTCGAAAATTATTAAGAAACATATATAAAATCCTAAAAATAACCTAAAAACTTCTTCTGTTATAAATGCTAAAAAAAATACTATTTTACCGAATATTAAAAAATATAAGTAAAACAGGTCTCCCATAAAACCATTTTCATCTTCAAGTAAGAAGGATCGATCATCGTGATTATCGTTTGAAAAGAATAAAGTACCGTGTACTGATAAAAATAATTCACTAAAATATTCATCATCATCAAAATCAATTAATACAACATAGTACGAATCCAATATATCATCAATTAAATCGTATAGGTTTATTCTTAAGACAAGTAGGTAAAATCTTAACATTATTGAAAATGTGTTAAGTGCGTCTTTATAAAATTGTACTATGTACGATACAGCTCTACCATCAGGTATTGACCCTTCTAGGAAAGAGAAATAATGTATTGAGTAACGGTATAATAAAAACAGTATTATTATTGTAAGGAAATTGAAAAAGGATGTATCTATAAACTCAATAACCTCTTCTTGATCATCATCAAATGCCATTAATACCATACCTCAATAAATAATGAAAAAGACCATGGTCTGAGTTACAGCTTCGAATTGTATACGTGTTTCTTTAGATATAGAGTAGAAGTAGTAATAAAAGCGTCAAAAATGTGTAGTGAAAAAATTAACCCACTTTAACAAGAATACTGTAGTAAATATGTATACAATGAAATAAACATATATAAAAAAGAAGAATAACTGTACACAACCTTCACCATAAAAAAAATTAACATTATTTAAGTAGGAATCGAATACGGCTGAGGGTGAGTTGTTAATTAAGCTATATACAATGAAACTATTTAGGTACTCAGTGAAAAGAAAAAACAACTCGGGTGACAATATTAATACAGAACTTACATGTTCTTGATAACCAGATAAAATTAGGGTTGAGAATGGTAAGTAGTATAAGTTTAAAAAAAGTATTACGTCGTAAACAAACGAGTCGTATAGGAATTGAGGTGTACGTATTTGAACGTTTAGATGTATCAACATAGCATCTAAGGTAGATAATTTTAATATAAAATCATTAAATACGTAATTAGCTAAAAACGATGATTGAAACAAAAACGAAAATATGGATCAATCGAAAGTTGCTAAAACTGACGTTTTTTCTCAATTTAATGAGTCTGACAATCATATTTGGTCAGATAATGTGTAAGTGGACATTCAATTATTTTCTAAAAATAAATTAAAAGATTTCATTTAGTTAGATGAAGTTTTTAATAAAACAAGGATACAGTTAATCCCATAACACCGGTAAAAGTAACAACTGTATCTATCTCAGTTAAAACTTTGAGATCTAATGTTGAATGTGAAGTTTGTCCAACCCTATACAATATAGATCTTTTACGTGAATTACCTGCCGCACTGATTTTACCCTTAAGTTTTACTTTGAATCCCTTAATTTTAAGAGTTTCGAATGATTGTTCAAAGAAGTTTAGCATGAGGTACTTTATAAAACGAAAAATTGACCTAGTACGTCAAAAACTTATACGGAGTATTATAGCTTTTAGTCATTTTAATAATAAACGGGGGTCTTTTAATACAAAACTTAGGTGTAATATGTGTAATGATTCTTCTAAGAAAAATTTATGGCCTAATCTTTTTTCGTAAAAACTTAACCTAGGTAATCATAATTTGTATTTTATAATAAAATTTTCAGTTACTGACTGGTTTACGAAAGGATAGAATTGTATTAAAATTTTGTTTCCAGAAATGTTTTCCATAAATCTTATAAGTGTTGTATAATAAATAGGTATGAAGTTTAAATTAACTTTATTATAAGAGAGTGAGGAGTAAACTTTTTTAACTAAGGTATGGCGGAAATTACTACTAGGTAATATGTTATTTATATTAATTGGATTGTTTATTAATGAGGAAGTTTGGGGTAAACTAAACATTAACCTTACTTGATCGTTGTTTTTTGGTAAAAACAGTTTGAGTAGTAGTGGATTTTCTAAAAGTACTAAATTGAGCATGGTATGAGGGTTATTTTTAGTCTGTTCTATACCCCCTTGGTTAATAAAACTTAACTCGTTGTTGTTTGTGTTTGATCTCCTATTTCGCACTGTTTTATGTTGTAGATGTGATGTTTTTGTAGTTATAAGTAGGGATGGGTTAAAGGATTTGTTTTTTATCTTATAATTAAGGTTATTAACCCCTCCGTGAGAATGAGAATTGATTAATAATGTTTTTAAGTATTTGGGTGTATTAGTTTTTAAAAAACTACTAAACCTATTAGAAAGGAAAAAAAGTTTCGTATTAATTATTTTATTGAATGAGAGTTTGTTGTGTTTATCCTTACCTAATGAGTAGGTAAGGGTTTTTTGTGTTGTGTTAAGGTTAGAATCACCAACTGTATTATCTGTAAATTTTGATTGTAGTAGGTGAATTTTTTCTCACAATAGAATTTTTTTAAAGTTTTTCCTAAAATGTTTTTTTTTTGTTAACGATTTACGTAGTTGGAAGTTGTGCTGTGTCGTAATGTAATTTTTTTTAGACAATTGCGGGTACCTATAGTATAATGTTTTATTGGTTATTCTTTTTTTATGTTTCGCGGTAATACTGTTTTTACTATATAAAACTTTCCGAGTGTTACCTCTTGAAATAGTATAAAGTACTCTTTTTAGGTTAAAAAGTCGTGATGTACTATAATTATTAGTAAATTTTGTGTTTAATGGTAATCGTTCACCGTGAGTATATATTTTGTTTGAAAAATTTATATATTTGTATATAGGTTTGTTATTGAAAGTGTACTTTATGTTGTGGTAGTGGGTATAAAAGTTGCTAAGATTGGTAATCTTGGTGTTTGTTTGTTTTTTATTTAGGAATGTGTTATTATGTTTAGTAAAAATTAATGGTAAAGTGTTTGATATTTTTATGAGATATAGTGTTTTTAGTAATAAAGTTTGGGATAAATGATGCTGTAACTCGTTATTTGTTTTTTTTAAATTTATATAAAAACGGGAATAATTATTTGTTGACGAGTTTGTTAAAAATACGTTAGAGTATTGATCGAAATAATCCATTTTGGGGAGTCGGGAGAGGTTAGTATTATACTTAAGGCTTCTAGAATAGTTATAAGACCAATCCGAAAGTGTACAGAGTAAAGTGTTTATGTTATTTTTTAGGGTCGGTTGTGGTGTATTATTATAATTATTTAAGTTATTTATTATACCGCTATACAAATTAGTTAAATTAATGGTTGAGGGTGAGGGGGTAGTATATTGTGTTGAGTGTGTAATAAGTTTTTTTTCATAACTATCAACCACCTTATTTAGTAATAAAGTTTGTTGAGTATAGTACAATTTTAAGTTTATAAGCGAGTGGTATAGACTTAAATTATTTTGAGCATATTGTAGTAAAGTCGGGTTGTTTTTAATAAATAAGGTAGTTATCGGTAACTGTTTAGTAATTATGATTGGGGTGTTTTTCTTTTTAAACACGTTGTTATTTTTAAACAAAAGCAATGTGTTGTGTTTTGTAAGGTTATTTTTATTATATTTTCGTACACTCTTGTGTGTATAAATTTTTTTTACACTCTGCCGTAGCTTTACAGATTTATGAGTACTTAATTTTAACTTGTGCCTGTACAATTTAAATAGTTTAGTTGTAGGGGTTATATAATGAACGTTTATATTGTGTAAAGGTTTTTTACTACTTAGTGCTACACTTTTTACTAAGGTTTTGGGGGTATTTTTGCATAATTTTTGCGAAAAACGAACTTTTATTTTTTTAAATAGTTGAGTTAGATTTCAGGTATTGAGGTTTGTTGTAGATATGGATTTGAGTACGAATAATGTTTCTTTTGAAAATTCAGCTTTAAAGAGCTTTTTGCTTTTATATAGGTTTATTAAAGGTACGTTGGTTTTGTAGTAACATGGTATTATGTGTGTACGGACTTGGTTACTATTTACACTTTTACTAATAATACTGTGTTGTTTTTTATATTTTTTTCTTAAAAAAATTTTCAAAGATAGCGGGAGTCGAACCCACACATACGGTGTTGAAGACCGTTGTTCTACCATTAAACTATATCTCTTTATTTTGTAAAGTTATAAAAAGATTACTGGACTTTTACCAAGTATTGTTAGATATTCCAAAAACTATTTACGTTTTATAACTTTGTTTTTTTGACTTTATTGAATTTCGCTCACCGCTACTTTCCTAAATTACAGTTGTTATTTTTAAAACTTTTTAAATAGTTAATAAGATGTTTCACTTCACTATTTTAATTTAATTTATGTTATTAGTCCATGTTTATAGAAAACTCGTGAATAACTATTGGCTCTTATAACCACACTTTATTTAATATCAAGGCATCCCCTTAATGCAATGATTTTCGTACTTTTTTAAGTTAATTATGTATGTTTAGGTTGATATTTAAATTATAAGTAATCCAACAACAGGTTCCCCTACTATTACCTTGTTTCAACTTCGCTCAAATTACCATATCCTCCTTAATTCCCGAAACAGTTTAATAATACTAGAGTGTTAAAAAATTTACCACTCTTGTTTAAAAACACATAATACCTTTAAGTAATTATCTTCTTAATAAGAAAACAAACACTAAAGATGACTTTATAAAAAGTCAAATAAAAGTATAGTAACTAACTGACTCAATAAATTTCCAGCTTACACAATTCTTCGAGCGTGATGGGCGGTGTGTGCAAAGTTTGATAGGTCATTCACCGCAACATACTGATTTGCGATTACTAACGATTCCGACTTCATGAAGATGAATT
>Ga0115007_10001743_pt1 | contig 13848 bp, 8 predicted proteins | sample ArcOceMetagenome_2_FD_87166 | JGI IMG/M metagenome (GOLD analysis project Ga0115007, IMG submission 87166) | Marine eukaryotic phytoplankton communities from Arctic Ocean - Arctic Ocean ARC135M Metagenome | ecosystem: Environmental > Aquatic > Marine > Oceanic | place: Arctic Ocean | collected... | reverse complement strand
TGCCGTAGCGGAATGGTTGGAAATTGACTGCATTGAAAAATTACAATCGGGTTATTTGGTCAATAAAAATCAAGACGACCGTCAAGCAGAAGACGACGGTCCTTCCTCCTCCTCTTCTTCCTCCTCCTCCTCTTCCTCCTCCTCTTCCTCTGCTTCTTCGTCGTCCAGTGTTGTAAATCGACCTATCTTGGGCGGACGGTTGAAAACTTCACTTTGGTATGATTTAGATGGTGATATCAATGATTTTGCTTTAAACATTTCTTTGTTGCAACAAAGTACGGACACCCGTCAAAGAGAATCTTTAATGTTGGCGCCACCGTTAATGAAATTAGTACAAGCCGTATTGTCCAGTCGCAATGGTGGGATTGATGACATTGACATGGTGTTGGGTTGCCCATTGTTGATGTATGACGAATCGAATCTAGAATTGTCACAAGAAAATACCACTGTTCGTGAATTTATATGTTCCACGTTGTACCATGCAATCAATTGGTGAGTGGTGCTGGAAGGGAACCAGTGCATGCATTGTTGGGTGTATCGTGCGACACCCCCACCGTTGTGGGGTCTTGTTGGTGTCCTCTTTCTCACTCTCTCTTTCTCTTTCTCTCTCTCTCTATTTTTCACCCCAGGTTTCGTCAAGTATTGAATACATTTGTAACATATGAAAATCCACAATATCGCGTGAATGTATTGAAAAGAGCACATCAATTGATTGAATTGGAAAATAAAATGAACGAGGCCTTTAGTATGACACCACATTTTCGTCCACCGGTGCCAGAATTATTGCGTCATTCATTGACTACAACCAAAAAAAAAAAGAAAGTTGTTGTTGCCAAAGTGAAAGGCAAAAAAGCTGCTGCTTTGAAAAAAGGTAAAGGAAAAGGAAAAGGTGCGAAAAAAAAGAACGTGAAAAAAAAAACCATTAAAAAAAAGAAAATCACCGCAAAAGCTCAAATAGCCAAAATTGCAAGTACAGCCAAAGAAAGAGACGACGAAGATTCAAGCGATGATTCAAGTGAAGACGATGAAGATTCTTCCGATACTGATTCTGAACAGGAAGAGGAGGAGGACGAAGAGGAGGACGAGGACGAGGACGAGGACGACACAACCACAAAAAAGAAAAAATCTTCCTCTGCCTCTTCCTCTTCCGCTACGACGAGTGGTCCTTCCTCTCGCATGTTGGACCGTTTGTCCAAAGAAGCCAAAGCAGTCTTTACCAAAGTTGTCCAATCCACGTACCGTCAATTGTCGCCCGATGTCTGTACCATTTTGACGTTTGATATTGGTGCCAAAGACATCAATACGTTGTTGCAAACCGTGCCAGACTCCACCGTCCGCCATGAAACGTCAAACCCATTGAAATATTTTTTGATTGAACATCTGTACCAAGTCTTGAAACGGTCTTTGCCGAAACGAATGACAACGAGTCCATTTGGTCGACGTAAAAATACCTCGAAAGCAAACAACAACATCTCGATCTTGACACCAGTGCAAACAATGAAAATGTATTTGAAAGAGGTGTACGTGAAAAAGGAAGACGAGGACGACGAGGACGAAGAACAAGAAGAACAACAAGAGGACGAAGAGAGCAACACCGTATGTTTGGGATCCACGATCGGTGCACTTGCTGCCATTTTTGGTACTTTGAAAAACGAATTACGGGTGGAAGACCCATGCGAAGAGTTGTTTCCAATGTTGCGTCTTATTGTTCAATCGATTCAAGTTGTTGTTGATTGCGCGGAACTGCGTAGCACTGGCGTCAATGCTCGTGTACTGTTACGCACGTTGCATGCGTTGGTCAAAGGCATGCAAGTGGGCAAAGCCAAAGGAGGCAACAGCAGTCAAACGTCGTCGCAATCGTCGCAATCAAATGACAGCGACGGTGAAAATGAAGAAGAAGAAGACAATGGTCTTCTGGGGGAGGGGGAGGGAGAGGGAGAAGGAGAAGGCATACAGAAAACCTCGCCCTGGTTGATGATTGTGAAAAAATGTTGTACATTGAGTACCAACATTGGTCGGTACATCTCTTCTTTGGTCGAGTTGGAAAAAGATGTCATGCCCTTTTTATCCTGCATTGCTGCGCTTGCCAATTTACAAAATCATGCCACCCAACAATGTTTGACCGAAGAAGTAGAACGAGAAGAAGATGACGTTGATTTCTTTGACGAACAAAACAAGAAAAGAACGCATTACACGGCGTCGACGACATTGTGTGAGTTGTGTTATGACATCATGAGTGAAGGATGGGGGGACATTGACGACGAAACCGGTTTAGCCGGTGAAAACATTAAAAATTCGGTGTTGTCTTCGATCATTAATTATTATTTGCACCACAGTGAACATTGTTTGGACGAGCAAGGTGCAATTGTAAATTCACGAATGAAAGTGACCGAACGTTTGGTCGAAACCCATTTACAAGAATTAATTCAACAGGAGGGTTGTGTTGGACCGGTGCAACATTTATTAACGTTGCACAAAAAAACATTGCCCTGTTATTTTTCGACGTTGTTGATCAATTTAGTCGATTTGACACGAGCATTGAAATTTAATAAAAACGAGCCAGGGGCCATGGAAACCTGCATTTACAATTTACAAAAAATTGCCAATTGGTTGACACTGATGGTCAACATGACAAAAACGACTGAAATGTTTCAAAAAACGTATTATTTAAGTGCTACTTTGAAAAACGTACGTGCGATTATTGATATTTTGAACAAACACATTGATACTTTTTTTCGTAAAATGATGAGCAAGACCAACAATACCCGACAACGAATATTAGGCATTATGAAAAAATTACAAAAAACAACACGGCAAGTACAAAACATATGTACCCATGGTAAAAACATTACCAAAAATATGGCGTTGACGAGTTTAATCCCCCATGTGAAAAGAGCATTGGAAACCTTTGTGTTTAAAATTCAAGCTTTGTTTGTAAGCATTGGTAGTTCTGGTGCTTTGGTGTTGGGAAATTTAAAACACAAAGGATTGGATGGAAAAGAAGTTGCCATGAGTGACAGTGGTGACGAGGAGGGGAGTGAAGAGGAGGGGGACGAGGAGGAGGACGAGGAGGAGGACGAGGAGGAGGACGAGGAGGACGAGGAAAAATGAAGTGCCCACATTGCAACACCCCACAATTGCAATTGCAACACAGGTGAACAAACATGTTTCGCTGCAAGTGCGCCTCATGTAATATTAAAGAAATATGCCCAACATACCTTCCAGGAGTGCACACGTTCAGAGGTAGGGTTGGTTCCAGACCACAACAGTAGTTGTATGTGCCTGAACATGTAATTTATTTTAATTTGACATCAACGATCATTGTTGCTTCTTACCCGGTACTAAAAATTAAGGGCGCGCGCGTCAATGTCTTCATACATGTATACATGCCCCCTGAGAAAGTGAATAATCACCAACACACTACCACGGGAGTCACTATTCTTGGCGGTGACTACTTCGCTACTTCCGACGCTCACATACTCCCTAGTTTATACAAGGCTTTTAATAATTTCTCTCGGGGTGTTGGTGCATGGTCTTCGTTTACACTGGAGCAGGGAAAAAACAAAGACCAGACGCTGACGATTGCCAGAAAGATTTGGTGTGTCAAAAGATTGCGTGCCAAATACAAAAGTGCCTAGCAAAAAACAATTATCAACAAAAGTATTGCCAGCACGTCTTGGTGTCGTGGCAAGATTGTTGCAAAAGAGTGAAAGAGTTTGGTCCCAGAACCAAGACGTAAACGATGGGGGCTGTGTTCTGTACTGTGGCTGACGACGACAACACTGAATCTCCGGTCTCAACCACAACGTCGTCGCCCTTCATGACCAACTCCACGCAACAAGTGGAAGACGAAAGAAATGCTTCGATCATAACTGCTGGCATTGACCAATTGAAAAATGTTGCGTCTTCTTCTTCACAACAAACCAACCCCGACACGTATTTTTCCGGTGATACATTTGATTCCTTGACGCTCCACAAATGCTTGGGTTTCTTTCCAGCACACACTGAAACGGTGTATTATTCGTCCTCCGTGGCAAAAACAAACAAAAGAGGGAAACTGCAAGATCGTGTGTGGGTTCTGACCGATCAAGCCTTCTATAATTTTGACACCGGGAATTATTCCAGTTGCAAAAGAAGAATCCGATTGGATCAAATCAGTACAGTGTTTGTCAATTGTGCCCACGATCAATTGCTTATTCGAGTACCAACAAGTTATGATTATTTTTGTTCCGCCGATACAACGGCCGTGAATGCCTTTGCCTCCATTTTGGTACGCCAAGCACCAAAAGCAACACCCGAAGGAAGTTGTATGTATGTCCCCTGCCAAGAAAAGGACATCAGCAATCGAGTTGTAACCAAGGGAAGCGGTGATGGTACATGGAAAGCAAAACGTGGTCGGGTACGGTAGAATGGATGCGCAGTGACTACAACTACTATTTTGGGTGAATCATGGTTGTTCATTGATGCAGATGAATGATGAGAATGGGAATGCTTGGAATGGTGAAAATGAAAAATAAAAACGATTGAAATCATGGGCACCCGGACTGTCAATTTAAATTTCCGACACAATATACCCGCAACAAAATCAAAAAGTGAAAAAATGTATGATACAGAGTATGATACATGATACAGATACGACAGGATACAGCAGGACCTGTGCGGCACCCGGTGGTATACAGGTCGTAGGTATACCTACAACCTGTACCCGGTACACAAGGTTTCAAGTTTTTAAAATTTTTAAAAAAATAAATAGAAAAAGACATTCTGTTTGTACTTTTACTTTCTTGTACTATTTTACTTTTGTGTGCATTGTATTTTTTGTAACTTTCCTCGCCTTTTTAATTATTTATACCCCGTCATGTCCCTGTCTACAGTACATCTGTACTACTGTCATTACTCTGTAGTATCAGTATCAGGCTATATTCCAAGAAATATTATTATTATTTTTATTTGTGTTACGTGTTACATTTTATCATTGGGCACTTGGGGCACTGTGTTTAATTGCTTCTTGTCGCAGTATTTCTCAATGCCCCAGTAATATCCGATTCGTATGGAAAGAATACTTTTCTAGATTTGGCAAACGAAATAATACTACGAAAAGTTTCAATGTAATTGATGGCAATCATGTATTGCGTCGGTGTCACCCCGTGTTCAGTCACCGCTTCTCCTACAATGCCCAAAGCTTTTGCATTGGCGTCCGCGATTAATTTTCGGGCGTCACTCTCCCCTTTGGCAATGATTTCCGTTTGGCGTTGGGTTCCTTTGGAAATGGATTTTTTCATTTCACATTGCCCTTCCGCCCCCATTTTTTTTTTTAATCGTTCGCCGTCCGCCGACACGATGTCAGCACGTCGGGTACGTTCCGCAATCAATTGCATGTGCATGGCCGCTTGAACGGGGCCAGAGGGAGAGATCTCCAACAGTTCGACCGCTTGCACTTCCAAACCCCAATTGTGGCAGACTTTTTTAATTTTTGTTTTTAAACTACGATTGATTTCTTCTCTGGAAGCCAAAGTATCGTCCATGCCCATATCACCAATAATGGCACGTAAATTGGTTTGCACTAATTTTTCCACGGCATGGGCCAAATCGTACGTTTCGTACGCCACTCGCATGGGGTCGATGAGTTTGAATAAAATCATGGGGTGAACATTGATTTCCACGTTGTCTCGGGTGATAATGGGTTGGGTTGGAAAATCCATAATATTGACCCGTAAATCGATACGATCCGTGTTAATTTGTGAGACTTCCGCCACTTGGTATTGACCACGTCCGTAGCCACGGTTCACCATTCGGGGAAAGGTGGATCGCCATTTGATGGAACGGGTGCGTTCGGCAAAGGGAACCACGTAGGTCAAGCCGGGTTTACAAACTCGATTGAACCGTCCAAAACGCTCGACTATCATTCTGGTTTGATGTTCGACAACTTTGCACCCCATCAAGAGACGAACCAAGACGTACACGACTGGAATCAGGATGATGATGGCGTAGAAAAGACCCAGCGCGTTTCCCAAATCCAGGAGCACGAGCATGTTGGGGTGTTTTTTTAATAAGTCGCCGGCAGCGAGGGGTAAGTTAGTTATGAAAAAAATAAAATGCCGGTTGGGGGGTCAGTCGGACCTCCTCAAGACCCAATAAGTTATCGTTTCATCATCACAGAAACAACAACTAAACCGGTACGAACCTACGGCACCGCTTCCCCTATTTAAGCTCCCTTTTCTCCATTTGAACGGCCACCTGACGTTATTGTCTCTTTCTTTTTCCTTTTGTCTTTCTCCCGCCCCGTCCATTCCTTTTTTCAATCACTTTTCCCCCCCGTCCACCGTTTCCAGCAGCAAACGGTGAGAAATGGAAGCGTTCGGTTCCAACACGCGAGAAGACCGCATTCGTTCACGTCGCGAACGCATTCAAAAGCGCAAAGATGCAAAAGCTTCGGACGGGCAACCTCGTGCCCTGGACGCCGACGGCATTGCGGAAGGGGTCTCCGAAGGAAAACGTCAAACACAAACCTCTCTAGCACATATCGACCGTGTCAAAGCCACTTCGATTGAAGAAGTCACTACAATACGGATCAATGCGGACAACCGTGAAAACCGGCGTCGGATATCGGAGGAGGACAAACGGCAGGATCGTCTGCGTCGTTTGCAGGAGGAAGCCATTGAAAGTGGTAAACGCAACGCAGCCGTTGAAATGAGATGGCAAGAATTAATGGGGTACAATATGCCGCAAGAATTGTTGAGGGAATTGAACATGCAACGAGCGGGGTGTGAAGCCATTATCTCCAGCAAAGATTCGTTGATCTCGGAATTTCGATTGGAATTGAAAGGGAAGGACGAAGAGTACGTGAAATCATTGAAACAACAAGGGGAAGACATTACTCAATTGATTTCCAGAATGAGAAAACAATACCAAGATTTGCAAACGGAATACGCGTCGGAATTGGGACAAATTGAAGAAGCCTTCATGCGAGAAAGAGATGAATTGTTGTCCGCCAACAAGACGGAAATTGATTCGTTGTTTGATCGTCGGCGTCAAATGGAAATTCAATTCATGGAATTGAAACAAGAACGAGAAGAAGGCTACGCCGAAGAAATTGCTTCGTTGCGTGTCAAAGACGCGGAAGATTATTCCAAATTAAAAATTAAATTGGAAACAGACATCCAAACATTAGAACAACAATTGGAAGAAATGCGTGCGACGTACCAATTGAACACAGAAAAATTGGAATACAATTATCGCGTGCTGACGGAACGAGACATGGAAAACAGCACGACCTTGGCCCAACAAAAAAGAAAAGAATCACGTCTGAAAGATGCGTTGGCCAATTACATTCAAAAATACAACACACAAGATTCCAAACACAAACAAGTCAATCAAGAATTGACCGACGAATACCGTCGCATTACCAAACAATACAAAGATTTACAAAATAAATTTCGACATTTTGAAGTCGCCGACAACGATCGATACCAACAAGTGTGGGACATGCACGCGGAAGAATGTTCGGTACTGGTGGAAAAGATGTTGCAAGCCGATGAAATCATACATTCACAAATATTGGGTTGGCGATGGGAACCACCGACGGAAGACGTGTTGGCGAAACCAAGTAAAAAAGAGATGAGTGAAACCAAAACCGAAGAACAATTGGCGTTGGAGGGCACCGTTCAAGAAAAAGGTCCCGTCTCCAAAAAGAAATTGAAAGTCATGTTGGGGATGTTGTGCAACGAAGCTGAATTTTTAGTGGATCAATCGACAAGAGATCAATCGTCCGACACGAATTCTCAAGTCTTGGAAGCAGATTCCATTTTAAAAGCATTGTCGATTGAAAACGAAAAAGATGTGGAAAGATTGTTGGGTTATTTCTTTGACACCACGACGGACGAAGACGAAGACAGCGACGGCGAAGACCAGAGCCAAAAAGATCCGTTGGGTGCCTTGCGAAAGACGTGCAAAGTCAAAGATGGTCAAGTAGTGGCCACGGTTCGAAAATTTGTAGCCGATCGTGCCGAAAAACAAAGCGACGATGGTGCAATGCAAGTGCAAGCCGCTTCCATGGCTGAAAAGGCAGCAGCCGCGCAACGAACCAAAAGAAGAAAAGAAGAACGCAAATTTTGGCAACGAGTTGCCAACGTCGTGCCCCCTAAAACAGTACGTGTATGGAATGCTTTGTCAAAAGCAATGGAAAAATATGAAAATGTTGTGAAAGAACGATCGGCCGCCATCGAGGAAGTGCAATCGTTGGAAAATCAAAATGCTGAATTGAAAAAATTAATGAATCAATATTTATCGGCGGACGTGAACGATGAATTGCATGTACCGCCAACCCAAGTCATACGATTGAATTAAATGATGGTGGGTGGTGGTGGGTGGTGGTTGAAACTAAGTGGTCAGGAGTCAGGAGACGGAAAAAATACAGTAATACAGCAGACAACCAGCAAGGAACAAAGGAAGAGAGCGAAGAGACGCCACAGACGTCTGGGGATGTACAAATGTCAAAACTTAGCTACCCAGAGTTGTGTACAACATACATTTTATTTTAAAATATAACTATATGCTACGAGCCTTTCCCTGCTCTGGGTGAACCATCCAGTTACCAATCACCTTTGCCAAAATTTCGATTGGATTTGAAAGTTGTTGCTTCCATGTAATTTTCACCTTCTTCGTCTCTTGCATTCCAATTCACGTTTTGACCTTCGTCAAACGCCGAAAACGATTGGGCCGTCTTTTTCTTCTTCTTCTTTTTCTTTTTCTTCTTTTTTGGTTGCAACATTGCTTGTGCTGCTGCAGAAAGTACTCTTGGTTTGGCGGCTTCCTCTGCCTCTTTTCTTTTTTTGATGGTCGTTCGTACCGAAGAAGTCTGTTGATTGAACACTTTTTGTAGTTTTGTTATGTCTTCCAATGAAAGTTGTGTTGCCAGAGTACTGAATACATTTCGAAACAAGGTGGCAACATCCTCTGGGTTGCTGTCGTTGGTGCGTAATTTGATACCCAGGGCTAATCCTGCTGTTCTGTGGTCCTTCCTTGTGGCAGGATTGAAGGCAGCCACCAAAGCAACCAAGGATTCTTCTGCTGTCAAGACGATCCCTTCTTTCTTGTCTTCGACTTCCTCGTCGGACGCATCGTTTTCCCAATCGTCGTCGGACGAGACTGCGTCGGCCGCTGCGATGGACGACATTTGTGCAAGCGGTGTAAGTGAGAGTGGCAGGATTGGTTGCGAAATTTCAGTGCAGGACGCGGCACTGCCCCCCCCCAATTCTGGGTATAGACAATTATTGGTTTCACGGAACACCAGACAGACCGGTCGTTCGAACGATTACATCATGTATTTGTTTCTAACTCAACTATCTATGTTGTTTATGTATTATATGTGTATGTACTCTTCTATAAATAAATTACAAAAGATCAAAAGTCAAAACTGTGGGTGCAAGGTGGACCACACAACCGGTTTAATTTAAATCGATACACCCCACCATTTCCCATATCTAATCCATTTGTTACATCAAATCCATGGCACTTAAACCACTCGCACGCAATGTATCTTCGTTGTGAATTATGGTTGTGCTGCTTTGCGCTGAAATAGCAGCGCGCATGGCAGTGACCCATTTTCGTTTTGATTTGGCATCGGGTGCACGCATTAACATACCAGTGGGTACTTCAGGGGTCGTCAATCGCCAACAATGCGGTTTGTCCGCACTGGGTGCAATGGTAGATTCACCAGGAATTTCAATCTTGCCTTTGGGTGCGGCATCTTGGCTGTGTTTTAAAAAGAAGCAACACAAAAATCAAATGAACAACAACAACAAAAACAGAGTCAGGATTGGACACGGGCAGCACTCAAATCGACTCAACAACAACAACAACAACAACAACAACAACAAAAGGATCTTACTCCGATTTAAAATAATACAAGGTATGGCCATGCAAGACCATCCAACGCTTCGTCCATTTTTTACCAAATCTACCTTTAATGGATTGTTTGGTCAAATAACCTTGCAGCAACACACTGTGCCGTATATCAAAGCCACGACTAACCATTTCACCAATGCCAACATACATTGGTTTCATTGCACGATCTCCTTTTGTTTCGTTCGATTTGGTTTCACCCCTTGCACTGCCGTTTCGAGTCTTTGTTGACGAAAAGTGACTGTCAAATTTTTTGGCCATGTTTTTCCATTCTTGGGCAAACCCCAATAAATCGGTAAATAAATACACGCGTTCTGGTGTGTGCACACGAAAATCTTGGCTGATGTCCTTTGAAGATGCTTTGTAATCTGGATTCCCTTTTTGTTCTTCTTTTTCTAAATCAGTGGCTAAATCAACTTTGACTGTTTCGTCCACAATATCAATGTCACCTTTGATGCACCCGTCGTTTGGACAAACGTATAAAAATCTTGGTCTGGATGTCATTAACAATTGTCGTCTTTTTTTAAATCCCAAGAGCTTTGCCATTCCACCACCCGCTTCTTTTCGAACCAAAGAAGCAAACAATACAGCTTCGTTTGGACTGAGAAAAGCTTTCCATTCTTCTCGAGCATCTTTTACAATGCGTACTTTTTGACGAATGCGGAAACCACGGTAATGTTTTTGGACCAATCTAACAGACTTCAAGAGATTTTGATGCCGCAAACGTGTTGTTCTCATTCGAGCTACCGATTGAATTTTAGACATGGCGTGTTTTTTTAGATCCATTGATGCTCTTCGACTCCTCATTCTTTTCATAGCTTGTATTTTAACAACAACGTCTTGTTGTTGTTGAAAAACTTTGTGTTGAGATCGCATTCGATGCAACGATTGCAATTTAGTGGACGCCAATCTTCTTGATTCCAATTTTTTTCGCAATGCACCTTCTTTTCTTGCTAAATACCCACGCACGTGCGCTTGGATTAGAATGGCTTTTTCCAGTCGAAGTCTTTCTGCGTCGGCGAGTGCCGCAAGTTCATCGGCCACACGTTTGGCTTCCGCTTCGGCTGCTTCGCGGCGCAAGCGTTCGTCTTCTTTCTGTTTCAATGCTCGACGGCGCTCCAATTCATTGCGTGCCAATCGTATGCGTATTATATTTTGTACCATTTTAGATGCTTTTTCTTTCTGTTGGTTTTCTTTGTTTTGGTTGTATTTGTTCAATTCATCTTCCAACACTTCAATTTTACGGTCTTTTAAAAAAACTTTGGTCAACCCCAATTGCCAATCCAATGTACTTGTTGCAGCACCAAAATATGTGCTTAATAAGCGTTCACACATATCTTTTTGGGTATCTTCTTTGGATATGTGTACGTTTTCTGGTTTTTGCCACACCGTCTCGCCTGTGTCACTGTTGTAATAGTACAAGGCACCATCAGAATCTCTGGTGTATTCTGTCCATTCATGACGTTCATCTTTGAGAGGTGGAACAATTGGACTAAAACGTAACACCAGTGCTGCAAAAGTGGTTCGTATTGGATACCCCTGGCGACGTATGCGACATGTTTCCATCAATCCCAAGAACCGCAATTGTTTGGTGACCAACAAGGGGTCAAGATTCGGTGCTGGTTTTGCGGTATGGTTTGGTTTAACACATCGTACAAAATGAGGTGTGCAGGAACGTATGAGGTTCGACAATGTTTCCATCTGTAACTTTACACGTTGTGAAATGGTTGTTGAACCCAGCAATTGGGTCGATTTCGTGTGTTTCAAAGTGTGTGCGGTTTCTGTTTCTTTTGATTCCGTGTCTTCTTTTGTGTCTTCTTGTGTGCCTTTCTTTTCTTTGGATCCAGCCGGACTCCCTTGTCGACGGTCTTGGTAACTTGTCATTAATGTTTGAACAAAAACATTTGCAGAACCTTCGCCCAATGAGATTAAATCTTGGTGAACGGAGTCGCTGTTTTTGGCCAACAATTCATGCACGTGGTATTCAACGTCACCGGCATAATGTTTGACTATAAACGATTCATTGCCAAATTTTGGCAACGCATAATTGTCATGTCCTGGTTTATCTTTGCCTGCACGCCCGTGTGCTTTGGTCAATCCTGCCAACACGGCCGCATCCGAACCACGCCCACCCAATAGACCTTGTTCGTCAATCAATGTAAAAATGCCGTCTTTTTTACCAGTGAACAATTTTAACAAATTTTTATTGTCTGTAAAGGCAATGTGGTCGCAATTGATTTCTTCGTTTTTATAAATTTCCATTTCATACACAAACATGTGGTCATTGAACAACAATTGCAACGATTCATTGGCATAATTGATGCACAATTGTTCAAAATTGTTTTGTTCCAAGATTTCAAACCCAAAAATATCCAAAATACCAATGTAAGGCCGTGTATCAACGCCATTGCTGCCCGTGGCAGTATTGTTGCTGCCAAAAATTGTACCGGTTGCATTAAACGTATCAAAAATTAAATCAAACATGGATGAATACAATTGTTTGCACAAACCATCTCGAGCTGAACCAGCTTGCAACGGTGTCAAGGGAATGGAGTAACCACTGCTGCGTCGGCCACGGCCCGCACCACTACCGGCCGCCGTGGAACGATGGGTAAACGACTGACTTAGACCCATTTGATCAAAGCCCAACAAATCGCCAGCTACATTTAACCATGTTTTGTCTTGAATGGTTGCACCTTCGGAATCTTCGGTGACGGTAGAAAAGGAAACATTGCCCAGTGCCAATATACCGCTCAGTACACCCATGCAGTGTTGTATTTTTTCAGGTGTAAACCCAATTTTTTCCAACGCATCAATGGATTGAATGTATTGTGAACTTAAACTGTCTAAATCATCTTCTGGTTCGTCGTCTGGATCTTCGTCTTCTTCGTTTTGAGTTGAACTGCGTGATTGCAAATAGGCGTACTCGGCCGCACTGCTGGCTAGTTGCAAGGTAGCACGTTGTTCGTCGTTGGCGCCGGCTACCAATTGATACAAGATGTGGAAATTACGTTCACCCGGTGCTTGCAATGATAATCTTGACGTTTCCAATAAAAATTGTGTCGCTTGTACACCACACACGTAATAAGATGTTCGATCCGATTCTTGTCCAGTGGTATTACGGTCATTTCTTTTCATTCTTAATTGTAAAAATTTACCAAATCGAGACGAGTTTGTATTGTTGACCGTGGCAGCATTGCCAAAAGCTTCAAATATTTCATTTGAAGCCATGACTAAATCTTCAACTTTGTCCGTGGCCGAATTGGATTGTTCCAAAGTAGAACCTTCTTCTTGTTTGCTGCGTGAATTTAAATACACCAAATAACTCAACATTTTTTTCGTGGCTTCCGTTTTACCTGCACCCGATTCACCGTTGACCAAGATCACTTGGTTGCTACGTGTGTCGTTGAGTTGTGAAAAAGCACGTTCCGAAATATTAAAGACATGAGGTTGTTTGGCAAACTTTTCCGACAACGGCATGTCGTACAATCCATCAATGTTTTCGTATGGGTTGACTGAAATTAACACGTCGCCCGCGGCGGTGTAAATGTGTTGCTGTTCGAACCGACGCCGCAACAAGTGCAGCATGGGTCCTTCGTACAAATCATCCATGCGTGTCACATCGGTAAAATCAAGGGAGTGGGATGGATTGTAAGGGGTTGTCAGGGCAGCGACCACTTTCAATACACTGTTGTCTTCCAAGGTCAGATGCAAGACGTCGTTGCCGGCTTTGTCCGTTTTGACTTCCTTGTACAAGTGGGGCACCAACGACCACGCGGTCTTGTTGTCGTAGCACCACAGGTTGTAGACTTGCGCTTGCGGTTGGGCCATGATAGTAAAAGATCCAGTGCTGCTGCTGTACACCGGGGTGTACAGAGCTGCTATCACCAACCCACAAAAAATCTAAAAGTTTTAAATCAGTCTAGACATGGTTTAAATAGATTA
>Ga0115007_10001742_pt1 | contig 13853 bp, 21 predicted proteins | sample ArcOceMetagenome_2_FD_87166 | JGI IMG/M metagenome (GOLD analysis project Ga0115007, IMG submission 87166) | Marine eukaryotic phytoplankton communities from Arctic Ocean - Arctic Ocean ARC135M Metagenome | ecosystem: Environmental > Aquatic > Marine > Oceanic | place: Arctic Ocean | collected... | reverse complement strand
CTTAGTTGATAAACACTTTTTACAATAAACCTTAACTTTCTTTCTTAACTACTAAAAAAAACAAACAAATCTTCAATGAAGCACATTCGACGATTTCTCCCAACAATTCTTAGTTGATAAACAATTTTTACAATAAACCTTAACTTTCTTTCTTAACTACTAAAAAAAACAAACAAATCTTCAATGAAGCACATTCGACGATTTCTCCCAACAATTCTTAGTTGATAAACACTTTCTAAAACAATTTTTACAATAAACCTTAACTTTCTTTCTTAACTACTAAAAAAAACAAACAAATCTTCAATGAAGCACATTCGACGATTTCTCCCAACAATTCTTAGGTGATAAATACTTTCTAAAACAATTTTTACAATAAACCTTAACTTTCTTTCTTAACTACTAAAAAAAACAAACAAATTTTCAACAATTTTACGCCATTTTTTTTTAATAGCGAATAAAGAGAATCGAACTCTTATCTTCTGCTTGGAAGGCAGATAATTTACCACTAATATATATTCGCAAAAACTGGTATTTTACAGGATGAGAGGGAGTTGAACCCCCGTCCTTTGGTTTTGGAAACCACTATTCTACCGCTGAACTATCAACCTTTAAAAAAATATTAGGTAATGACGGATTTGAACCGCCAACCTTCTCGTTGTAAGCGAAATACTCTACCAATTGAGTTAATTACCTCTTTAAAATACTTTTCCAATTAAGTGAAAACGAATAGTGCTGGAGTTGTTTTGCTAAATCTATTTTTTCAGCTAATACTATTGCTTTAAAGGTTTTGAAATTAATTTCAAAGTTGTCAAAAGTGTCAAAAAAAACTTTTCGTTCGGATAATTCTTCAGAAAGTCGTTTTCGCAATAAATGTTTGATAGAAGAATCAAACGAGATGATGTCTCCCTTTTTTAGAATTCGGGTATATGATTTATTCGCTACATTGTTGATAAAAACTTTTTTATGGGCGATTAAATGTTTTGCTTCAAAAAGGGTTTTGACAAAACCTAATCGAAAAATTAGAAAATCTAAACGACGCTCTAAACGCGAACAAAAGTTAATTTCCCTCAAGACACATTGCGAACTTTTTTTTTTGTATAAATTTTTATGTAAATATTTCTTTAAAAGAGCGGTTCTTTGAAAGCCAAAAAATAATTTTAATTTTCGCTTATTGAGAAGCGATGTTTGGAATTCGTCCTTAACCCTATCACTGAATTTTGAATTCAAATAAACAAAATCTGGTGAAAAAAAACGTATATTTTGATTCTTTGATAGAAGTTTCTTATGATTTTTTAAATTTGTGAAAACTGCTGTTTTTACAAATCTTTTTAGTCTCGGTCTTGTTTTATGGTTATTCATATTTTCGTTCTAGACAAACAGATAAAAGTGTTAAAATTAAATTTTGAACTAAGAAAGACGTATAATTACCACCAATAAAAACAGAACTAGAAAATCGATTCGCCGAAAAATCGTTAAACGAAATTAGAGGAACGTTTCTTAAAGTTGATTCTTGTTGAATCAATCCTGTTTTTTCATGATCTAAAAAAAGCGTAATAACGACGGTTCTTGAAATTTTCTTATTTGTTAAAAATCCAGAAGATGTTTCAGAAATTTTTAATAAAGAGTATTTATTCTTCTTACATATTTGATGAAACTTGTTGAATAAAATCGAATCTTTAATGTCCGAGATAAAAATAAAATCATAATCTTTGGTAACAAAAGACTCCAAAAATAAAAAACCGGTTTTTAGTGAATATTGAAGAAGAAAAGGGTTAATCAACGAAAATAGTGAGAGTCGATGCCCCAACAAAAATTTGAAATTACTTGAATCAATAAAAGAGATGGAGGAATCGACATAAATTTTTGACATTAGAAATGAATGTAATAATTTTTTTTTTTTGATTTTCATTTTTTTTTACCTTCTTTTAGGATTACCACTTGATTTTTATAAAGAATTCCTTTTCCTTTATAAACATCAGGCTTTTTGTAGGAACAAATTTTGGACGAAAATTCTTTTAATAATTGTTCGTCAATACATTTCAAAACTAAAAACGTTTTTTTTGTCATAAAAACTTTTATATATGAAGGTATTTTTATGTAAACAAGATGACTAAAACCTAACTTTAATTTAATAAAACCATTTTCAATAGCCTCAATACGGAAACCAACTCCAACAAAAGTTAAACGAATTATGAAATTCAGATTCACGCCAATAAGAGCTTTTTGAAATAAGCGAAAGAAAGAAGCATATTTCATTTTTTTTTGATTTGTTGTTAAATTAGAAAGTGTTAAAAAAGATAAATCTAAACAAATTGAACCTTTAGAGCCTTCAATAAATAATTTATTTACCTTTTTCTTTATTTTAACTGTTAATGGAATTTTTATATTAGTTTTAAAGATATTTTTCATTTTTAAACAATGTAACAAAGAGCAGTCCCTCCTATTTTACGCTTTAAACAAACATGATTGGTAGCCAAACCTTCACTTGTTGAAATAAATAAGACGCCAACACCTTCATTTAATTTCGTCAGCTGTTTATACGATAATGAGAGTGTCTTGCCGGGTGTCGATAAAGGTTTTATTTTTTTAAAGGTTGGATTACCATTTAAATCATATTTTAACTGAACTTTTAAAAATCGACCTGAATCTATTTCTTGAATATTTGAAATAAAACCTTCGGAAAACATCAATTTTAAAAATTGAAGACAAAATAAGCTTTTAGGTAAAAAGATAAATTTTTTATTGCTTTTTATAGCATTTTTAAGAATAGTGATTAAATCGCAAAACAGATTCATTTTTATTTAATTTTTTTTGTCTAGAAGCGGGTTTGAACCACTGACCTAAGGATTTTCAGTCCTTCGCTCTACCAACTGAGCTATCTAAACATTTAATCATAAAAAGTGGGAATCTTTTCTTACAAATCAAAAAAAACTAATAAACTAAAAAGCCTTAAGTGTGTTGGGATTTGAACCCAAGACCAATGGATTAAAAGTCCAGTGCTCTTCCACTGAGCTACACACTTTTTAAGATTTAACGTTAAGGCAATAACACAGGAAAAAGGGATTCGAACCCTTGACGTTCTGTTCCCAAAACAGATAAGCTACCAGACTGCTCCATTTCCTGAAAAAGAAAGTATTTATAGGTCAAAGAGGGAATCGAACCTTCATTATCAAATTTGCAATTTAACACATTACCATTATGCTATTCAACCAATTAAAAATTTTAGGCGATTAACGGGGATTGAACCCGTGACATTCAGAGCCACAACCTGATACTCTACCAACTGAGCTATAATCGCCAGAATAAAATGGAACAAAAGGATTCGAACCTTTGTATGATCGTACCAAAAACGATTGCCTTGCCGCTTGGCTATGTTCCAAACTCCCCAAGAAAGATTCGAACTTTCGACCTAATGGTTAACAGCCATCCGCTCTACCACTGAGCTATTAGAGAACATCTTTTAGCCTAATATCAAATTTTTACTAAAAATTGTTAAATTTCGAGTGCTGAGTATCAGACTCTAAAATTATTTGTTTTCTAGCTCTCACGAAGAGATACGTCTTCGTCCATATAACTGAATGTATGTGCGAACAATATGCCACAATCCTCTCGTGATGGACATCTAATTTCGAGATGGTGAAGGCAGTGCGCTTGACTTACGATTTGTTTATGCAGTGATCTTTCCATTTCAAGATTGCTTGTCTTTAAACTTCCTTGATTAATGGTTTGAACTGTAGAATCTGACCAAACACCCATTTTTTCAGTAGACGCCAGGACTGAATTTTTAACAACAGAAGTCATTTCTTCAATTGCATTGTTAAAATTTGAAGTTACGATTTCTTGTTCCTGTGAAAAAATAAGAGCACCATCAGAACCTTTTTGTAATTTTTTAACCCTAGCTTTCAAAACAGAAGATAACTTCGGTAAAAAAACTTTTAAAAAAATTAAATAGAACCCTGAAAAAAAGCAAAATAACCAAAAAATTTGGTTGAAAAAAGTAATCTTATCAAATTGTGGCATAATCTTTATTTTAGATTTAAGAAAAAAAATCAGCTATGTGATTTTTTGCTATTTAAGTTATTTTACCAACTTGCTTTTTTAACAAAAGGCAAATCATTGTTTCGTGCTAAATTTCTTGCTTTTATTCGTGATAGGTTGAAGAAACGAAAATAACCACGACCTCTTCCAGTTAAAAAGCATCGATTTTTAAAAGAAAAACGCGACTTTTTTTCCAAAAGTTTAGAAAATAACAAAGAAGCTTCGAAACGAACAAAAGAAGATAGGTTTTGGTTATGGATAATCGCTTTTAAAGCAATATATTGTGTTTCAACTTCTTTAAAGTTTTTTCTGAGCGAACGCTCTTTAATAACCAGATGTTTCATTTAATAATTATTCCCACTCTAAAGCACCGATTTTCCATACATAAACAAAACCAACAGTTAATTCGAATAAAAAATCAATCATTGTCCAAAAACCCATTGAACTGATTTGACCTAATGAAACAGCCCAAGGAAATAAAAACATTGCTTCTAAATCAAATAGAATGAATAAAATAGCAACTAAATAAAAACGAACATCAAATTTATTTCGGGAATCTTCATAAGGATCAAAACCACATTCGTAAACAGAAGTTTTTTCTGTGTCAGGTCGTTGAATTCCTAGAAAGTAAGAAGCTCCTAAAATAACTAAAGCTAAACCGATACTTATAAAAAGTAAAAGCAAAATTGGGTAATATTCTTCAATTAAAAAGTACATCATATTAAAAATAATAAGTAATAGAGAAAAGTAGGAATTAACGGGTAAGAGTAATAAAAAATACCGAATAAAAGTTGTAACATAACCATATTAAGATTAGTAAAGGCATATAGCCATTTTTTGTGTTAAGATTAAAAATAGACTAGGATTAAAAAAAAGGAAAAACAAAAAGAAAATAGTTATTCCTAATGTTAAAGAACAAGATCTCGTAACGGGAAATACAAAAAAATTATCCTCTTTAACTTCAAAATACATAGTTTTTATTAAACGAATGTAATAAAAACTAGAAATGACACTCGATAAAATTGCGACTAAACTAACAAAAAATAAAGAGGCACTTAAGCTACTTACAAAAATTTCCATTTTGGCAAAAAATCCAGCAAGTGGAGGAACACCTGCTAAACTAAAAAAGGCTAACATTCCGCTAAAACCTAACAATGGGTTTGAATTCCCAATTGAAGCTAAATCGATTAATGTTTTACTTTTCTCTTTATTCACCGAAGTGTTTAGAGATAAAACAACAGACCAAATAGATAGACTTGTTAACATGTAGATGATCAAATAAAATAAAAGCGATTGAGTTCCTTCAAGCGAATTTGCTGAAAACGCTAATAATAGATAACCAACATGACTAATAGAACTATAAGCTAATAGTCTTTTTAGTTTTTTTTGCCGCAGCGCTACAAAGGATCCAATAATCACCGAAACTATTGAGAAGAACATTAATGGAAATAAAAGAGTTTCCTCAAAACTTCCAAAAATTGTTTTAAATAATCTTAAAAAGACAGAAAATAATGCAATTTTAGGAATAACCGCAAAAAAGATAGTAGAGCTTGTTGGCGCTCCTTCATATACATCTGGTGACCACATATGAAAAGGCGCTGCTGCAATTTTAAAAAAGAATGCAGCGCTAATACATAATAAAGCTTTTTCAATAGACGGTGTTAACGTAAAACCCTCGAAGCTTATCCCAGAAAAAAATAGATAAAAGCTATCAAAATTTGTAGTTCCTACGCAACCGTAAAGAATTGAGATTCCAAATAATAGTAAAGCTGACGAAAATGAACCCAAAATGAAATATTTTAACCCGGCTTCTGTAGAAAACGACGAATCTTTTTTCGCTGCCGCTAAGACATATAAACATAAACTTTGCATCTCAACTGCAAGATATAACGAAATCATATCATAAGAGCTAACAAGAAACATTAAACCCAAAATAGCGCAAAGAATTAAAATAAAATATTCAAAATTATTTATTTGTTGCTTTAGTATTGTTTCTTCGGAAATAAGTAAACAAAAAATACTACTTATCAAAATAATTTCCTTTACATTAGTGGTTAACACATCAAAAATAAAAGTGTTTTGATAAATCAACATAAAAGTAATCGAATTATTATTAACAAGCAAAAAGGTTAAAGCTAAAACCAAAATACAAAGTTTACCAAAACTTTTAGTAAGTAATGGGAAGCCAAAAGACCTTGATGTAGCTAAAAGAGAAGAATGTATCGTTATGACAAGAATAGAAGTAGCTAAAAACACTTCAGGTAAAACCATTTTAAAATGATTTTGTTGCAACAAGAAGAAGTCCATATACTGGTTTAAATCAAATAATTCGACAAGATCTAACCTAGGAAGTACATATGTTGATAATAAGAAACTCATAATTATTTGATAGTTATATTTTCGATTAAAAAGGTATAATGAAGTAAAAAATAGAGGTCTTGAAAAAGGATCGTAAGTTTTATACCAAACCTATTTTACACTTTTTTAAAAAGCAAATAAGATAAGGAAAGCCATCATTAAAGCAAATAATGCAATTGCCTCTGTTAAAGCAAACCCTAAAATGGCTAATTGCTGTAATTCGTCCTTTAAAGAAGGGTTTCTTGATACACCAAGCACTAAGGCTCCAAAAACGGTACCAATTCCTACTCCAGCTCCTGCTAATCCAATGGTAGCTAATCCTGCACCAATTAATTTTGCTGATTGTAACATAATATAAGTAAAAAGTTTAACGTTAGAAGCCTTGTTTCAGCTACTCTTTTTGTCTTTGAATATCGAAATAAAATAAGAAATTATCTGAATTTTCTAGGCAGTTTAGAAGAAGTAACCAGATTAATTTTTAGCGATCTTTTGGCAGAAAATCTTTTCTTCTTAGAAAAAGCTTTGAACCCAAGCAAAAATTGTTTACGATCTCCCGAGGAAACTCGGTGACTTCGTGGCATAAAAGCATTAATACCTAAAGAAGTCGACATAAAACCGCCCTTGACTCGTTTAAGTGAAGAAAGAGGGTATCTGTTTCGGTTCTGAAACAAATAGCTAGTGAAAAGTAAATATTCTTTAAATTTTGTCGATTGTTGAAGATTTTTTTTGAAGTAAGTTTTCAAAAGCAAATAATTTCTGAATTTTTGAGACGAGAAACTAAAGCGATGATTTTCGTTTTTAACCTTTGTTGGACTTGATTCGTTAAGAACAAGATTTAAAGCATTCAATTTGTCTAGCTTTGAATTTGATTGCAAATAAGAATCTAGTGGCAGTTTTGGCAAATCAAAAAAAGTTGGAGTACTTGTTCTTTTTTCGAATTTTGAAATTTTTTTTATTTTATTTAGCATTTTTAACGAATTATAATTTTTGTTTTAATTGGTAATTTATTAGCACCTTTCGTTAAAGCTTGTTTTGCCTTGAGTTGTGAAACTCCTCCAATTTCTAGGATTATCGTACCAACTTTAACTGGAACACACCAATAAGAAATAGCACCTTTTCCCTTTCCCATTCGATTTTCAGTTGGTTTTTCACTAACCGGAATATGGGGGAAAATCGTAAGCCAAATTTTTCCTCTACGGTTTAGTTCCCTATTTACACATTGTCGAACTGCTTCAATTTGACGCGAAGTTAAACGAAGACTTTCTAACGCCTTTAAACCAATAAAACCTTTGGTCAAGCGATGCGCTTTTGTTTCAATTGGATGAACTAAATAATTTTTTTTAAATTTTTTGAATTTTGTTCTTTTCGGTTGCAATAACATTTCTATTCAAATATCCAAACTTTTATACCAAAAACTCCATAGCTAGTATGAACATGAGTTAACGAGTAGCTGATATTACTCGAAACAGTTTGTAACGGAATACGTCCTTTTTCAAAAATTCTAGTCGTTGTTCTAGGAACTCCTCGAAAACGACCAACAATTTGAATTTTTAAACCTTTAACCTGACCTTTAAAACCAGTCAAACCGCTATTTTCAACAAATTTAGCTAAGAAAAGTAGAAACTTGTTCATTTTTCTAGTCCTATGAAAAATTTTGAAAAAGCGTGCTATAAATTTAGAAACTAACAAACTTGTATTTTTTGTTGTATTTAATAAACAAAATAAAAAGATTGCTGATTCATAATAAATCTCTTTATTAAAAATCACAAATTCTTTTCGTATCCGTAAATTTTCGTTAGAAAAAAAAGATTTTTGATACTTAAGCGCTACTTTGTTAAGATTTTGCAATACTAAACGTTTAGAAGAAATGTACCCAAATTTTGTTAAAACCCGAAAAAATTTATTCGCTATATATGAAATTTCTGTCTTTTTATTTGAAAAAGTTGTACTATGTTTACTTTTTGACGAACGTTTTAAAACTAAGAAACTTATAAAAAGAGTTACAAAAGATTTTTCATTATTTAAACTAAAAAAACAATCTTTCACAATACAATTCTTTTTTTCGAAAAGTGTAATTAGGTTTGTTGAGATCGTAAGATATTCTTTTAATAGTAAAGAATATTCGCTCATATGAAAACTACTTCCAAAAACAGAATTGATTTGTGAAGTAATTTGAAAACTATTAGGATTAGATTTTTGAGCCATTTATTTTTTTTTTTTGTTTTTGTAGATATGTCGTAATCTTGTATTTACGAATTCCCCTAATTTATGTCCCACCATTTCCTCAACGATGCTAATGGGAATAAAAAATTTTCCATTATGTACTTGAACAGTACGACCTATTAAAAAAGGTAAAATCGTTGTATTACGTGAAGTCGTTTTTAATTTTTTATTGTTAGAAAGATAAACATTTTGAAAAAAGCTTTCTTTTACAAACGGAATTTTCCAAGAAGAACGCTTAGTCATTTTACTATTTTTTGATAATTAATTTATTTTTTTCTTGTTTTTTTGCCTCTTGTAACTTTTCCCCACGGAGTTACGGAAGGACGTCCACCTGAACTCTTACCTTCTCCACCGCCATGTGGATGATCAATCGGATTCATAGCTACGCCACGGACAGAAGGGCGCCTATTAAGCCAACGAGAACGACCAGCTTTGCCTAAATTTACAAGTTTATGTGAAGAATTTGATAAAGAACCTAACGTCACTTCAGTGGTCAATGAAAATAAACAAGATTGACCAGAATTTAAACGCAAACGACAAAAATTTTCATCCTTTGAAATAATTTGCACACCACAACCCGCGGAGCGTGCAATTCCTCCTTTTTTTGAAGGAAAAGGTATATTGTGAACAAATACGCCTAAAGGTAAATCTTTTAAATAAAAAAGATTTCCAATTTTATAACTAAACTCTATCTTATTTAGTTGTGATTTAACAAAATGACCTTGTTTTAGCCCTTCTGGTGCTAGAATATAAGAATGAGAATTTGTAGATTCCGAAAAAATTCGAGCGATATTAGCAGAACGATATGGATCATATTCAATATATTCTACAATTCCTGCTAAGAAGGAACGATTGTAAGAAATAGTACGATATCTTTTTTTATGCCCACCACCTCGATTAAAAGCAGTAATATGACCTTTATTATTTCGACCAGCACTATTCTTTATATAAAAGGTTCGACTTTTTAAAGTTTTTACGTTTGATAAATTTGACTTGTTTAAAAGACATTCGTGACGTTGTCCTGGTGTTGTTGGGGATTTTCGTTTTAATAAATTCATTTTTCGAATTATGCTTAACATTAACAAAAAATGTTATTTTTCATTAATTTATATTGATAGTTGAATAAAAAGAGTATAACTTTTTTACATCCTACAAGATTCGAACTTGTGACAAACGGTTTAGAAGACCGATACTCTATCCAACTGAGCTAAGAATGCTAATTAAAAATGGTCTATATACTGAACACAGAAATTCCTAATGAAAAAGCGATCAATATCGCACTAAAAAATATTTTCGGATTGGGAACAAAAAAAAGCAACCAAGTTTGCTTGAATTTAGGAATTTCTGAGAAGACACCCGTTAAATTCCTTACAGCGGAGCAAAGAAGTAAAATTATTATCTACATCGAAAACAATGAAATAATTGGTGACGATTTAAAACAAAATCTAATTCAATTAAAAGAAGCTCAAATACGTCTGAAATGTTACAAAGGACAACGAGCAAAATTTAAATTGCCTCGTAGAGGACAAAGAACAAGAACCAACGCCAAGACAGTTAAACGAATTTATTAAAAAATGATAACCAAAATTGAGATAAAATGTAGTTCTAATAATACGATACTGCATACAAAAAGTCCGTTAAACAAAAGTATCGTCGTAAGTTCCGGGACAATTGGGTTCAAAGGAGCAAAAAGATCGACAACACATGCGTCGCAACAGGTTGCCGAACATTTGAGTGAGAAGCTTATTGAAAATCAAACCACAGATGTAGTTTTGATACTCAAAGGGTTTGGTAAGGGGAAAAAATCCGTTATAAAAGGATTTCGTAAAAAACGAATAAATATTGTAAAAATAATTGATAAAACATTAACGTCTCACAATGGCTGTAGATTGCCAAAACAGAGAAGACTCTAATAATGTTTTCGTCTTTTTAGAAGAGATGACTGAGAGGTTAAAAGTGGCAGACTGTAAATCTGTTAGATGTTTTCTTACGTGGGTTCGAATCCCACTCTCTTCACAAATAGATTTAGGTTTGACAAGATTCGAACTTGTAACTTTGCCGTTATGAGCGGAATGCTCTACCATTGAACTACAAACCCTTAGAAAAATTCACAATGACTTAATCTAAATTAATGTAAGTGAATTGCATCATTTAGGTAAATACAGGTTAAAATTGTAAAAACATATGCTTGGATAGCAGCAACTCCTAACTCAAGAAGCATTAATACAACTAAAATCCCTAAGGGAACTGTATGAGCGATTAATAATCCGCCACCAGCAAGCATCATCGTCCAAGCAAATCCAGCAATAACTTTTAATAAAGTGTGACCAGCCATCATATTAGCAAAAAGTCGAACTGATAAACTAATAGGTCGGAAAATATACGAAACTAGCTCAATTGGAACTAATAATACGGCTAAAACCATAGAGGATCCCGGTGGTAAAAATAATGATAAAATATTAACTCCATGCTCTCTAATACAAATTAAATTAATTCCAATAAAAGTCATTAAAGCTAAAGCAAAAGTCACAATTAAATGACTGGTTACAGTAAAACTGTAAGGAACTAAACCAATAATATTCGAAATTAAAATAAAAGTGAATAAAGTAAATACATAAGGAAAAAAAGATTTACCAACAGAACCAACATTGTCGTTCAATAAACCATAAACCACTCCATAAATAACTTCAACAATGTATTGAATACGATTTGGGACAATATAAAAATTTCCTTGGGTGGATAATAAAGAATATAAAACAAAAATGAAACTAAATAACCCAATAGCTAAGATAATAACTGCATTGGTAATTGAAAAATCAAAAATACCCAAATTTATAGAAATAATGGGAAGAATTTGAAATTGTTCTAATGGACTTGATAAAAAAAACATAACAAAGGAAAAATTTAAATAAAATTTAAGAACCCCACCAATAAATAGTGACAAATAAAAATAACCAAACTACATCAACAAAATGCCAATACCATGCGGCAGCTTCAAAACCAAAGTGATGTTCTCTAGTAAAATGATCTAAACCTAGTCTAATTAAGCAAACTGTTAAAAAACAAGTGCCAATAAAAACATGAAACCCATGAAATCCAGTTGCCATGAAAAAAGTAGAACCATAAATTCCGTCCGAAATGCCGAAAGGGGCATTAAGATACTCAAAAACCTGTAAAGCAGTGAAAATAATTGCTAGGATAATTGTAAGAAGAAGCCCAATGTAAGAACTTTTTTTAGCTCCTGCAACTATTCCATGATGTGCCCAAGTAACAGTAGCACCAGATGTTAATAAAATGACAGTATTTAATAAAGGAACTCCCCATGGGCTTAAAGTTTCTAAGCCATCAGGAGGAAAAACACCGCCAATCATTGCAGCTGGTTTGATACTTGCATCAAAAAATGCCCAAAAGAAAGCAAAGAAAAACATAATTTCAGAAACGATAAATAAAAGCACACCTTGTCTTAATCCTTGTTGTACAGCAAAAGTGTGCTGTCCTTCAAAAGTTCCTTCTCTAACAATATCTCTCCACCAAACATACATTGTGTATAGAATAGTTAAAAAACCTACGCAAAAAAGAGTCCAACCACCAGAATAATTGTGCATAAACATCACTCCACCAAAAGTGAGTCCTAGTGCTCCCATTGAAGCAACAAAAGCCCAGGGGCTTGGATCTACTAAATGATAAGGATGACGCTGATTGTTTTTTTGTAATATTTTACTATTCATTTTTTTATGATAATTTGATTACTTATCAAATTTTATTATTATAAAAGCCATATAACAAATTAAAAAAAAATTTACGTATTTTTTTTAACACTCACTTCTAAATCGTTAGGAATACCCACTAAAAACTTACGTAACGTCTCTTCCGTTAAAGTAACATAAAATAAACGTTGATATTTAAGAATTTGGAAATGTTCCTTTGATTTTTTATTAACGTGAGGAGACCGAATCAAAGTAAAACGTTTTTTTTTTTTTGGTAAAATTACAACTTTGATTGAAGCACAAAAAGTCGAAAGTAGTTTTTTTACAACTATCAAACTTGCAAAATTACTTGTCGAGATTTTTAATTGATAATATTTTTCCATGATAAATAAAAATTTTAATCGAAGTGAATTAATTTCTTTGCTTTTGTTTTAATAAGGAAGCCAATTAAAACTAATCAAAATTGAAGCTGTAAGCATAACCCAACCAAGTGAGATCGGTAGGAAAGTTTTCCAACCTAAACTCATCAATTGATCATAACGATAACGAGGCAGTGCAGCTCGAATCCAACAAAACATTGTTACAAAGATACAAATTTTGAGACCCAACCAAAGAGAGCCAGGTAAAAGAGTAAACGGTAGCACATCAAATAGAGGCAACCAACCTCCTAGAAAAAAGATTGAAGTTAAAGAGCTCATAAGCAACATATTGGCGTACTCACCAAGAAAAAATAAAGCAAACCCCATTGCCGAATATTCAACGTTATACCCCGACACAAGCTCTGCTTCTGCTTCAGGTAAATCAAAAGGATGTCTATTTGTTTCTGCTAAAGCCGAGACAAAAAACATTAAAAACATTGGCAGTAATGGAATGACAAACCAAATTTTTTTTTGAGCAAAAACGATTTCACTTAAATTAAAGGAGCCGCTACATAAAACGACTGAAATCACAATAAATCCGATAGACACTTCATACGAAATCATTTGGGCAGCAGAGCGTAAGGAGCCTAAAAATGCGTACTTTGAATTACTAGACCATCCAGATAAAATAATTCCATAAACACTTAGCGCGGATACCGCAAACAAATATAAAACACCAACGTTGATATTTGAAAGAACGAAACCTTCGCCAAAAGGAATAACTGCCCAACCCATTAAGCTTAAAATAAAAGTTAATAAAGGAGCTAAAATGAAAATGCCAATATTAGCAGCTGTCGGTAAAATTGTTTCCTTTGCAAAAAGTTTGAGTCCGTCTGCCAATGGTTGTAGTAAACCAAGATAGCCTATCACATTTGGCCCCCTCCGACGTTGAATTGATCCCATAATTTTTCTTTCAGCCAAAGTGAAATAAGCAACTGAAATTAACAAAGGAACTATAATAGCTAAAATTTTTAAAATAAGTATAAAACTAATAAAAAACATTGTTAAATAGTAAAGGAATTATTGATATCCCGCTTCTAACTATGAAAAAAAAAAAAGAAAAAAGCAAAAACTCTGGTAATAAAAAAGAAATTTAATGCCATATCTT
>Ga0115007_10001741_pt1 | contig 13855 bp, 10 predicted proteins | sample ArcOceMetagenome_2_FD_87166 | JGI IMG/M metagenome (GOLD analysis project Ga0115007, IMG submission 87166) | Marine eukaryotic phytoplankton communities from Arctic Ocean - Arctic Ocean ARC135M Metagenome | ecosystem: Environmental > Aquatic > Marine > Oceanic | place: Arctic Ocean | collected... | reverse complement strand
TTCTGTGGAAAGATTATTCTGTTCTCTACGCTACAAAGCAGATTGATTTATTCCTACATGTTGCCAGTATGTTGATGTTGAACTGTTGCAATGGTTGCCTTCATAGCTGCCATTTCCTGGTTCTGCTTGATTAGACAATTTCTCAATTCAACTTCTTCAGATGCATCCTGTTCTTCCAAGTAAACAAGTGACTTTAATTTCTCTCTACGAAGTTTAGAGAGATTTTCCCATTGTTCTTCTCGTGCTTTTGTTGCGTTCAAGACGATCTCTTGTTGTTGCATCATAGAAAGTAGACTGGCATTCATATAACCAAGTCGGTCACTCAACGTCTCTGATTTTTTCTTGTATGACGCATGCTGTTCGGTTAAATCAGATAGAGTCTGACGAAGTCCATCACGTTCGTTACATGTCGTAGTAAAGTCTTCCTGCATCTTTTCAATCTTTTCGTTACGCTGTTTTAATTCATATTGAAGCATCGAAATTTCTAACTTATCCTCTTTAGATTCGATTTCCATCACACTAATACTATCGTCCATTTCACGCATTTTACTTGCAGTGGTAGGACTGGTAGGACTGATATGACTGGTACGACTGATACGGCTGATACAGGAGATGACATCATGATCATCTGACTTCTTCTCATCGATGATAGAAAGCGACTTAAACTTGTTACCAATAACCTGATGCGAAGGAGTAGTACTACTACTAGCCTGAGATGTTGTCGATTGTTGGCTTCCACCACTATTTTCCATCCATCGATTAAGGGCAGCAACAACAGCGTTTCTCTCCGGGTAGTCTCCATCTTTAGCTAAGTCCAATGGGGTATTACCATCTTCGTCTTGAGATTCTCCGACGTATCTGTTTGCGACCAATATCATGTCAACTACGCTTATCGAACTAGGTCCCCAACATGCTATGTAGTGGATCGGTAGCATACCACGAGGGTCTTTCATTTTGGCAGCATCAGGATATGTCATGAGAAGCAAACGGATAACTTCTCTGGTTGCTTGATTTCCGGTTGCGTAATGTAGTGCATACATCCCTTGATCGTCGATAGATCTAGCACCCTCGGGGTAGGCATTCAATAAAGCAGAAATCAAATTCGGAGGAGGTTTACGGGCGCAAGCGCTGTGGATTGGAAGAAAACGCCACATATTTTTCGCTGGATTATCCTCATGCTTACGTACGACCCAGGTTCGAGCTTCATCCGGTCTCTTTTTTACCGCTTGAATAGCTCTGTCCCAATTTGATTCGGTGATAGCCTTGTACAGGTCTGTGATATTTTCGTCATAGTCAACCTCCATCGATGGAGTAGGATTGATCTGGGAATAATTACTCATGATGGTGCTACGCTACGCTACGCTACAGAACGAAAGGAGGAAAAGATTATAGGATGTGTTTTCGCAATGCCGTTAATATATACCGTATAAGTGCTGATGTGGATAAGTAAGCGAAGATTTTGTTTCGAATGAATGAAATCAATCTTGACATACTCTGTATAATAATACACTGTACATCTCATTTTTTATCGACTGTGATAAGACGAAGGAATCGAGTATTTCGGCGATAAAGGTATGATGTGTGATTGGCATATAAAATTTTTAAACGGATATCTATGAATCACGCGCTGCAAGCGAATAACGAATAGCTAAGTCAATCTCACACAGCGTTGCGCGCTAGCTGTGTGTGATTGATTTTCTATATACACACTATATAAAATATGTTCGTAATATTGTAATGAGATACACAGTAGTAGATACAAAGCAAAAGCAAATATAATCATACACTGTTATGATCATCCCCTAGCTATACTCACCAGAAAGAACACCAGTAGCGTAGCAGCACTCTGAAACAAAGTGTACAATGACAAAATTATAAATGATAGATAAGTACATGCTTCGCTTCTGTTTGATTGAATGAATTTGTTGGGTTCATTCATTACAACTGACAATCCAAAAATCTTAGCAAAAAATTGCTATCTGATGTTGTGTGGCCCTGCATAAACAGCGTACTGTTTTGGCAAGCAACTTTAGCAACAACAACAAATTAGAAACACGTAACTGATACATAGTGATAATCCAGTCCTCTGGGGGTTAATTGTGAATGACTTGCTTGCCAAATCTTGATATGTTTGAGAACAGAAAGCACCACGAGTTATCACAAAGTAGAAGAAAGTTTATATTGTGTCTACTTCTATAATATACAAATCTATCACAAGTAGAGTAATTGCGCTGATATCGTATCCACAATCAATAGTCAACAGTAATACTATACTGTGTGTTTGAAATAATGATGATCCTTTTGTATGTAATAATATAATTTTTTTGTCTACATCAGATTTATTAATTGGTGTATTGATAATTCTAGTATGTAGAGCTTGTTAATTGTATGGTTTGATGTGTGTGTGTGTATGAATGGCGCGAGAGTGATGAACCCGTGTATACATCGTAAGACTTTTTTTCGGTTTACAAGTACATTGTATAATATAGCTAAAATAATTGAACCTACTTTTTTATCCCCTCTTTTTTTATGTTTGTGTTCGTTTTAATTATTATTTCCAGTTACTTATTGTTTAATAATCACCACCTGCATCATCATCACCACCGAAAAGACCACCTCCACCGGAAGGTGCTTCGGCTTCTTCTTCTGGTTCTTCTTCGACAACTTCTTCAGCAGCAGCAGCAGCACCGCCGCTGAATAATTCGAGAAACAAAAATTGAGACGAGAGGTAAGTATAAAAGAAAAACATCGTGTGAGAATTAACATAGAGTAAATGTATATTTTTCAAGGGGAAATGAAGCCGGTGGTCGTTTCCTTTCGTCGGTCGTCGTTCAAAAAATTTAAAAAATCCAACCTCCCACCACACCACACACATAAAATAATCGATTATATCTCGACTTTTTCAACTCGATCGACTATAAAGCAAATAATGAGAATGAATGCAACTCACCCGCCGCCTCCACCGCCACCACCACCGCCCATCGGTACATCCTTAATTTTTTCATATCCAGCTGCGAATACTTCATTAATATCCTTTCCCTCCATGTCTCCCGTTAGGGCTGTGACTTTTTCTTCATCAACTTCAGCTCCTGCAGCTTCAAGAACAGCTTTGATTTCATCAGCAGAACCAGCCTTTCCGCCGATTTTGCATAGTAGTAGTGCAGCAATTTCAATCATTGTATATTAGTATATGTATAATTTATTTTCTAAAAAAAATGTTATTATTGCTAGGGTGATTGTAAATTAGAGCTTGTATGAATCGGCTAATTTTTTGTGAAGTAAGCGGTAAATGGTTTTCAAGACAAGTCACGCTTTATTAGTGACTCAATATATTCGACTCATACGACTATTTCTTCATAAAAAATCTGCCGTTTGTTAAAAAATAAGAAGAAAATAGCGTTCTTCATTTATTTATTGATGCTTTTCTCAAAATTCACGTCTTGATTGCTAGCCATTCGTGTAACGTTACGTGTACAAGAAAAGAAGAAGAAAGAGTTTTAAAGACAGCATGACAAAAAGCACAAAACAGCATTCACACCCAGAAAGCTAAGCAAGTGGGATGGTCGAAGAAGTTTTATGTGAAGCGAATCAATCACAAAGTATTTGACTTACACCAACAACTGGCTAACGACACACAAATTCAAGTTCCTTCTTACTCTGACATCCTTTTTCGACTAACGGTACAAAATTTTGTTGAGATTCGATTCATTCTAGATTCATTCATCCGCGTTGTTTCTTAGAAGCGTCGTTACAGTATCACACACAACCAACAACAAAAATTAATTTCTTCCTGAACCAAAAACAAAAAAAATACAATGATTCCTCTAATATCAATGACAAGAAATGGCTATTTATTAAATCTTATAATTCTTCTATCACCATGGTCATGTATTTCATTCCTTGCTGCTGAGTCAGCTACTACAACATCAAAATCAAAATCAACGACTACGACTACGACTACGACTAATGGCGTAAATGATAATAACAATAATGATAATTCCCCGTACAAAATCATTTTTGATGGAGGTAGTACGGGATCACGTATACATATATTTGAGTTCGTTGAAGTAATAGAAGATGACGATGACGAGGAGAATAATGATCAAGAAGAAAGTACAAGTCGTAGTAGTAGTAGTAGTAGTAGTAGTGATATCGATATTATGATGATGAGTTATACTACTACTTCCGATATAAATTTCAGCAACATTGATATTATTAATAATAATAATAATAATAATAAACCTGAGAATAAAAAGAAAATTATACAATGTATTCGTCGGGGATCATCAAGAGCTGATATTCCACTTTCTGCTTTTGGACGATTACCTTCAGAACTAATAAACAACAACAGCAATATACTACCACTTAATCCTACCGAAGTTGCTGCACATTTACTTCCATTATTTGAATATGCGGCTAATATTATACCATCACAATATTACGAATCGACGGGTGTATACTACCAAGCAACAGCTGGGATGAGATTATTAGAAGAATCTGAACAAAATGCTGTATATGATGCATTATATCAGGGATTGATCGACGATCAATCATTCGTCTTTCGTGGTATCCAACGAAAGGATATATCAACATTAAGTGGACAAATGGAGGCATATTATGGTGCATTATCAGCAAATTATATTTTAGGTCTAATTGATTCCGAATTACGAGTACTTTCTCCTAATGAAGAAGACGAAAAAGAAAACGAACAACAACATCCAGTGGGTGCATTGGATATGGGAGGAAGTTCGACACAAATTGTTTATATAGCTGCTAACAATAATAATGATAAGATAGACATATCAACAACAGATTCTCCTACTACATGTCCGATTATACCATTACAACCTCAACAACAACCATCATCAGCGTCACCACAAAATGAATTCAACGATAATGTTGTAGAGAATACATGTCAATTAAGTGATGAACATTTCTTTTCTACGTCTTATTTATCCTATGGAGTTGATCAATTTCGAGAACGATTATGGGGAACACTTGTGGAAGAATACATACTTTCAGTAGAAGAAGAAAACAACAATAATCCCGACGACGATGATGATGATGATGATACCTGTGATGCTAAAGTTGTAGCAAACCCATGCGCAAACAAGGGGTTTGAGGTAGAATATAATGGTTACACTCTATTAGGGACAGGAGACACAAAAGAATGTATACGTCAAACAAAACGACTTATTCCACACCCTGAAATCCCTTATGACGACTATGATGATAATACTGAATGGGTCGTAGGAGGTGTCGAACATCCACCTATTCGGGGAAAGTTCTTAGCAATGTCTCTTTACTTCTTTTCTCTAGACAGTCTTCGAGTGTTTTCTCAACCAGATGAGGAGGCACATGTTGCATTGAACCATTCATGGCCGAATCCAAGTATCGATGAACTATACAAGGCATTGGACGGACTATGTTCAAGAGATTGGCATGGTGATATGGCACTTCAAGAGGGTGTCCATGCGTTCACTCGTGCGGAAGTATTGCCACATCGATGCCTTGAAACTGTTTATATGGTAACATTGTTGAAGGATGGATTTGGATTCCATCCATCATCAAGAGATATCACATTCACATTCCTCGTCGATGGGGACGAAGTAGAATGGACACTTGGTATGGCATTAGCTATGAATGCTGATGAAAGGGGTAGTACAAATAATAACAATTTTGATAAAAATGATAAAAACGAAGTAGAACAAAAAGATGATGACAGCAATAATCTTAATGAAATAATGAACAATACAATTGAAGATGAAACTGAAGATCAGTTCCATCTTGAAGGGGTTTCAATGCTATCTCACATGTTCGGAGTAACTCTACCTCCTACGCATTGCTGCTAACATACTCATCACTACAGTAATACTTCTTTATTATATAATTTGATCCATTCATACTCGTTATATATATGTAATTTAATGTAATTTTATTTATTTATATAGTATTAATATCCATTTTTCCATCTTTTTTTCAGTAAAGACTCCATTCGTTTTTTTTTCTGATTCAACTAGACAGCTGCAACATAATATTCACTTTATTTGATTTGATTGACGTTTTTCATTCTCTTTCCGAAATTTTCTTCATACGATCATTACTTGTTGTGCTTCTTCTGGAACATGATGAATTTTGGGATGGATGTTGGAATCTCTTCTGAAGTCGATGATTCAAAAATATCATCATCATCATCATCATCTTGAAGAATGGAGGTGTTGGTACCATATTCCAACTTCTGAAGACAATGATTACCGTAATCATTGCTTTGATTTGATGGTGCCATCTTAGCAGTCACCTCATGAGGATGGTCATAATAATACTGATCATGATGATAAAATGCGGCCGCTTGTCGAGGAATACTTGCACATTGATGAGAATCAGAAGGGTGAAAATTCGGTCGTGACAATACTTCTGGACTAATGTTATTACTACTACTATTCATAGTAAGTAGTGCAGAACCATTATTTGTGTGAGATAGACCATAATCAAAACTATCGTTCAAAAAGAGTGTGGTCGAAGTAGTATCCAACGACGAAAGGGTTGCTCTTCCGAAGGACTGGTATGAGTACAAAGGAAATGGGTGCCCAGTAGCTTTTGTAGTAGCAGAAGGAGTAATAGCAGTGTGCTTATTCTCATCAACATCAAACTTCGAATTTTGAAAGAGATTTGTCATCTTCTCAGTATTATGAGTACTAGTAGTACTTCGTGCCTCTTCGTTATCCGATGTGACATCGTCTGATCCCTTTTTATTCTCAACTACTGTTGCATCATCGTCATCCGAAAACATACCATGAACGTTTTTCTTTGGTCTATCTTTTATCTTTTCAACTGATGATTTGCTCGATTCACTCCTAGTCGTTCCATCATTTTTTTCGTGATCTTCTGTTCCTGTCTTTTCATCATCGTCCCATTCGTCGAACGCAAATGTACGACGAATAATTGGGGGTGAATCTTCTTCGGAATCGTGTAAGTATCCTTCTTCTTCCAGAAGAAAACGGCCATCTAAATTTTGACTTGTTGAACGAGAATGAGTGTCAGATCCAGTTGGAGACCACATCATGGGCATGGGAGAAGAATCGTGACGACGGGTATCTGAGGGGGTGATTTGATGCGTTGGATTCATTGTGAAGTCTTTTTATTTTTATTTTTAGAAAGTAGAAAGTAGAATGTCTTGCTGCACGATCAGGTACAGGTGCAGATACAAAAGTAGGTAGGGAAATAATTTGAAAGGTGAGCATAATATACTGACAAATATCAGCAATGTCATCGTCGACAGCAAAAAAGATCTTAGTTTCTCTCTTTCTGAAGCATAAACTTACGTTGGTATAATACTCTAATGAAATTTTGTTGTTTTTGCAATTTGACAGAATAGATTTTATGAATGAAGGAAACGATATTGAAAGAAGGAAAGAAGTGGTAGTCCAACCAAAAAATCCGACTATGCAACTCATATTCTTAGTGATGAACATGTTTCCGGTAGATATCACTTCGCATGCCTACGTAGCTATGATACTTCATATTGATCGGGGGTCGTTGTACAACTAAAACGGAGCGCAACTGCTATTATAAACTACACCGGGCGTCAAGCGTCAAGTCCCGGCCATTTTTCTCATATTGTTATCCTTTTTTTCATTGTTATTGTCATGTCGCATGAGAGTCTCAGGAAGAACCCTGTTCTAAAAGTTAATGCGTTGCGGACACTTTCGAGGATAAGTTGAGCCGAGGAAGGTATTTTTCAGTTTTTGAGGTTTTTGACGAAAATCATTTACAACGCGAGTTTGTGAGACGTTTTGGAATTTACACGATAGCACAACGGCAAAATAAATAATGTTCACGACTCAACAAAACAAAATCCACATCAATATATATTTTCCTGTCCCCCCTACTCGATGGATTTTAATTTTGTAACACACACAACATATTCATTTAAAAAGAGAGAAGGACGACCATGGCAGCTTCATCAGAACGTTCACCTATTGCTCGCAACGACGACAATAATAATAATAATAATAATAATAATATCAGCTCTACCTCAGACGAAGATGTTTCAGCATGGCAGCACGGTTCCTTCAGCGACTGGACGATAAAAGTAATCAAAAGTAGCGAGGATGACAGTGACACAATTTTTGTCGACAGTGCTGATAGCATAAGCAATGACAACGATGGAGGGGGGGATGTCAGTGATAAATATGATGATCAGAATTCTGTGGACAAAGCTAAGAATGAAACAACGACGTATAACGTCCATCGAGTTTATCTAGCTTCGGGACCTCGACGAAGCGAATATTTCCAAACACTGTTTTCTCTTATGTTGTCCTCGTCATCTCGAACTGACGACGATAACTACGACGATAACGACAATAAAAACGTCACGGAAGAAAGTTCATCGAGGATGACGAAACTGATATTGCCCGAATCTGCTTGTAGAGCCTTTCCCCGATTTTTAGATTATATCTACGACGGTGTTTTCGGTTTCGATGAAGGTCTTCGGCTGGTGATGATGATGAAAATACTACTACTAATGACAATGTTGCTGCTTTGAATCCACGCTCCTTATTTCAGAATAATAATAATGACGATAACAGAAATGACAATGACAACAGTGACAACGACAACGAGACGCAACGATATAAGCTTTTACAGGAAGCGGTCGCATTAACATTTTTAGCAGATTATTTGCGGGTGCCAAAATTAATACCTAAGACAAAACTACTTGTTCGAAGCCTCCTAAACGATTCGAATATCCATATCGTGTGTCAAGAGGCATCTTTATATGGAATCGAATGGATTATTGAAGATTGTATTAACGTTGCATCTCAGTCTCCCCGTGACTTATTGCTAATGGAGGAAACATCTTCATCATCATATGTTGCTTCGTCGGATGATCATCCATCGCCGCGGCCGCAATTGTTTTCTTCTCCCGCTAAGCGAACTATGGAATTACTATCACCCGAAAAACAAATTCATCTATTAAAATTGTCACTATCGCATTCATTGAAAGAGCTTGGACAATTCAAGCGGGTACCATCTAGATGGAAGGATAACATCGATGACGTTGTTGCGACTCATATGCCGACACTGATGATGAACAATACTATAAGAGATGATGATCATCAGCGAATGGGAACCTACCTTTTGCCAACTCAAGGTTGTGGATTGCCTTTTCCTAAGAATAAAATATGTCCCCTATTTTATTTCGATCGGGAACCAACACCTCGGACTTTATCGCCATTGCCATTGCCGCCACCGCCGCCGCCGTCGCAACCTCGACAGCTTTAACAATTCCATTTTGGTGGAAGAAGTAATTGATATATATATATCATATATATATATATATATATACACTATAGTCAATTTACCATAGCTATACAATATGGTATATATGTATATATATAGCTTGTTAGTTAATTAGTTAGTCAAATTACTAACATTATGTAAAATTTGTCGAGGCATCGCCTCTCATTTCAGGTCTTTGAATAAGAGTAGAGCATCCAACCAAAAGTGTGCCCTACGCAAAATTAATGCTTCCTACCATTTTTGAGCCAGCAATAGTCACTATTGTACAAATGTGGCCAAGCTTTTAATCCCTTGTCCTTGTTGATACATGTTGCAATTCCTCGACAGACCAAAAAATAATACATTGTACTAGTACTCTAGCTAGTAATTTAAACCGTACAAGCGACGGACGAAAAAATCTATTAATTCTCAATCTACTTCACGCGTCACGTCTAAAGCCTCGTCAGTCGCTTTTCGAGAAAAAATTCGACGACGACAACATTTTTTTTAGATATTTTGTTTGGGAATTTATGTTTCGAATCTACTGTACATATTCATGTTATTATCGTAACAAAGAAGATACCGTGCCCAAGCCAGAACTCTAGTTCTCGACACAGTCTGCCACTGCGATAGCGATTTTTCTGATAATAATTAATAATACTGTACAATGATGGAGTCGAAGACGACAGCGTCTTATAGATTTATGCATGGCGCCGCGTTTCTACTTTTGGCATGGAGTTCTATGGATTTCAATGGTCGAGTCGCGGATGCTTTTTCAGGACCGACATCGGTAGCACAGACTCGTAGCTCGCTTTTCTCGTCATTTAGCAAAAATAGAAAATGCAACAGTCAAAGTTGTGCGCGATTATATGCAAGTGTAGAAGATAAGAATAGTGTAGTAGAGGATATTGTTGTAGAAGAAGACGATGAGGAAACGAAATTGTACAAGGAGGAGATTCGAGTTTTGTGTAAAGAACGCAACTTACCCTTCGAAAAGATCAAAAATTGTCGTGATTTGGGAGCAACTGCTTCGTCTCCTATCGTAACGGGACGAATCTTTCGAACGGGACGATTGGGTGACGCAACCGAATCAGATCAAAAAATACTCTTAGAAGGATTAGGTATCACTACCCTAGTCGATTTACGTAGTCCTACCGAACTCCGTGACGATGATGCTCTTATGGCGGACATCTTTGATGGATTTACCGATTTAGTTTGGATCGAAAATGGACGTAGAAGAGATGGATGCCTTAAGGAACTAAAATCTGGCGTATCTCCCGTGGAAAAATCACGAAAATCACGATTTAAAAAAGGTGGTGACGACGATGTCGTGTCAGCGGAGGACGAGATGTGCAATGTGGGATGCGATGATCCCCAAACTGTACCGGCCGAACGATCTTTGACCAAGTCGGGGGATCGTAAAGAAAGACATTTTGTTTCATTGATGAACGAATTTAAGTACGTTCGGGGGACTGTCACTAAAGTTCGTAAGCGTGATATCGCTAAGGCTATAATCAAGGCACCCGGAGCATTCCTTAGTAAGCGTATATGGAACTCATTGAAGGAACCATTCATTACAGAAATCAACTCAGGTGGGTTGATCATGCTCAACGATTTGTTGTTAAGATTTGGAGCTCCGGGAATCAAATACGTCCTTGATCTTTGCGCTGAAAGTGACCGTCATCCTGTAGCATTTTATTGTACCGCTGGGAAAGATCGTACGGGAATTATTACTGCCATCATCTTGAGCGTTTGTGGTGCAAAATTAGAAGACATCGTCGAAGACTATTCTCTATCAGCTAACGTATACGCAGAAATGAACGATCACAAGGCTATGGTTGGGGCGCTTTCTCAGCGAAATTTGGATGCCAAAACTTTCCTCGGTGCTCCACCAGAGGTCATGGCGGATACGCTATTAGCTATCAAAGAAAACTACGGTAGTGTGGAGGGATACTGCGATTGGATAGGATTCGGCCCGGAACGACGTGAAAAGCTTAGGAAGGCACTAATGGAGGAATAAATAAAATACAGTATATATACATAATAGTAATAATGGAACCCCTAACAATGGTATTAATTTATTCGTCATTAGAGTTACTTGTACTAAATTTTTATCCTGAATGACAAATATAATCTCAAGGGAGATGGGTGGTTCAAACTTTTCATCAATAATAATAACATAACGATCGCCATTCATTTAGAAAAAATGATATAACATAGTTTGAATTTTTCTTTCCAATATTACATTGAGGATTCATTCCAAGAATGTGTTTTAATATAAATTACAACGATACACGCCCAATGTTCAAATTCATAACTAATATCTGACTATCTAACTAACTCTAACTCATGTCTATCAAGATACCCCACGTTAAGGAGGTATTGTTATTGTAATTTTTAAGACCAAAGCTAAATTATTTATTTATTTTAAATGAAAGAGAAATTAAACAGTTTCTTCCTTCGTAGATAATATAGTCTCGATCGAAATTTCACGCACAACATATTTGGAATCATCGTCACTGTCGTATCCATCCAACAACTCGATGTGTCTGGGTCTTTGTTCTCTTCGAAGTTCTCGAAGTGAGGAAAGAATATCTCGGATCTTTTTCCGTTCTTGACGTTTGCCCTTCGTTTCCTCCAGGTAAAGTGCTCTTGCGCGGTCCTTGTCGGCTTTTTCGAATTGCTTTTCATACTTCTTAAGTTCCTTCTTAACCTTAGCAATCTCCGGCTTGGACAAGAGATTTTCTCGAGGTCTCCATTCGAATTGATAAAATGTTTCAAAGGATTGTTGGTAGAGTTGCTTACCCTGGAAGGACCAAAGAATGTATCCATTGTCCATAGCGAATTTGAAGTGACCACCTTCGACGGGTTGGGAGACACATGTTGTTACTGACCTACCGTCAGGATCCCATAATACTTGATTGGCACGATAATGCTCCTTGATCGTCAACGATTTGCTATCGACGTCGTAGAATTCCAATGTTCCAGAAGCGGAATCACCCAAACCGGCCATAAGAATGGTGGAACCTGCAGGACTCCAGAAGAGACAATTACATTGCTTTCCTGTCAAAGTTTCAATCTTGTTCAACTCAGGAATCAATGTCGTTTGCTTTTGGAGTGCACCCTTCTTACCTACTTTCTTCATTGTCTCGCTCTTTTTCATCATATCGTAGAAGGAGACGTCTACCTTAGTTGAGGAAGGATTTTCAGCATGGATCATAGCAAACCTCGATCCACGAGGTTCCCATGTTAATGACATAACGGCATCCTTCATATCAAGCATTTCAACAGGAATACCGGCTTCATTCAATCGGAATAGTTCGATATTATTGTAGAGAGTCTTTTTAGATTTTGTATGTCTTGTGACCTTGACAGCTAAATAGTCACCATCATTTTGCCATACCATTGAGCAGTTGGAAACATTGAAAAGATTCTTCTGTCGAAGTTTCTTTCGACTAGGAATTTCAATGAGATCCACATGGGCGGGAGCGTTATTTCGTTCCGGGGACTAAAAATGAGAGAGGGAAGAAGAAGGGTTAGAGAAAAAAGATGACACAAATTGCGAGTATGGGTGGATGAAGAAGAAAAAGGACAATATTTAATAATAAAAAGCAAGGAACTTACCCATAAAGCCAAAACGTTCGACTTGGGGGACCATTGGAATTCGTGGATCCCTTCTGCCAATAGAGATTTCTTATCCAATAATCTCATGGATGGTGTAGAGTAAATAGAAACCAAATCCTTACCCATGCGTGCAAGATAAGAATCATCGTGGGACCATTGGAACGGTGGTGGAGGAACTTCTTCTTCTCTTTCAATGTTATCGGGATATAAAGCGAATGTTCGAAGGAGTTTTCCCGTTTGGATTTCATACACCTTAATAGCCTGTTCGTCATCATACCTCATGTTGTTGGTAAGGATGTAATTTTCTTGTGGACTGAATAGTACCGTCTTTACATCTGATGCTACAAACCGTCCAACCTTTTCGTATGTGGAACCACTCCAAAGAATAACTCCCTTAGCGGGTACCAACGTTGCTAGGTAACTTCCCTTTGGAGACCAATGACAGTAATATTCACACCAATTCACACCGGCTTCCTTCTCACGTGAACCATCGTAGTCCACAATCGGGTCGACCTTACCATCAAACCAACTAACAACGGTTTCCTTACCCTGTCGGATAACGTATTCGTCACGTTGACTAGAATCTTCCAACCACGACATAGCGTTTGGTTTCTCTTCAAAGGGTGCTTGTTCAGGTTCAACGAATTCTTTCTCCTCCAAATTTTGTAATTTTTGAGCACGAACGTACGGTGAAACAATAAGCGAATGATTCTTATCGAATTTGTACCCATTAAGTACACTGATCGCATTTTTAGCCTCCTCGGGTGTATCATATTCAACAATACAAAATCCCTCCGTTGAAGCCTTTTCTTCATTGTATGGCATTGAAAAACCAGTGAAGCCTGTATCTTCATTGGCAGCTAAGTTTCCTAAACGAGAAATAATTTTTGTTACAACCTTTTCTAATTTTCCGCGTTTGGCCTCTGGTACTTTCGGTAAGTTCAGAACGACA
>Ga0115007_10001738_pt1 | contig 13865 bp, 13 predicted proteins | sample ArcOceMetagenome_2_FD_87166 | JGI IMG/M metagenome (GOLD analysis project Ga0115007, IMG submission 87166) | Marine eukaryotic phytoplankton communities from Arctic Ocean - Arctic Ocean ARC135M Metagenome | ecosystem: Environmental > Aquatic > Marine > Oceanic | place: Arctic Ocean | collected... | reverse complement strand
CAACCGTTAAAATCCCTAGGCTTTTAGCTACTTCTGCCACGATAGGTGCGGCACCAGTACCGGTTCCGCCGCCCATACCTGCCGTAATGAAGACCATATCAGCGCCAGTAATCATCTCGACAATACGCTCTCTATCTTCTAAAGCGGCTTCTCGACCTACTTCAGGGTTTGCGCCTGCCCCCAAACCTTTGGTCAATTCACCTCCAATTTGGATAACTGATTTGGACAGCATATTCTGCAAGGCTTGTGAGTCTGTATTAGCACAGATGAACTCAACACCTTCAACCTCAGCAGTTACCATGTGCTGTACGGCGTTCCCGCCGCCGCCGCCGACGCCAATCACTTTAATAACTGCACTTTGTGGCAAACTATCAAGTAGTTCAAACATGATCTAATCTCCTTCAGGTTCGCGCTTACATTGTCTACTGCGCGGTTTATCTCTTTTTATGTAATCTAGGCCAGCATTATTACGGGCCTAGAAATTCCCTTTCAGCCAATCTCTAAATCGGCTAAGTAAGCCCGGTCCTGCGTTAACCGAATTCACCTTTCGTTCCTTCTCTATTCGTTGCTCTGACGATTTATCGGCTTTTAAGCTAGACAAACGATCATCGCTAATTCTAGGGACATGTGCTGTCGTAGCACTGTTGTTTACCTGCCCACCTTGAGCGGCGTAGTGCAGCAACCCCATACCCGTCGAAAAAATCGGGTTTTGTAAAATATCATCCATACCTCGTACACCTTGTGGCATAGCTAACCGAACCGGCATGTGGAAAATTTCTTCTGCTAACTCAACCACTCCTTCCATCTTGGCCGTACCGCCCGTTAAAACGATGCCAGAAGGGATTAAGTCTTCAAAGCCACTACGACGTAGCTCTGTTTGAATCATTGTAAATAACTCGTCGTAACGTGGCTCAACAACCTCAGCTAATGCTTGACGAGATAAATCACGTGGCGGTCGATCACCCACACTCGGCACTTTGATCGTCTCATCCGCATTCGCTAACTGAGCCAAAGCACATGCATATTTAATCTTTAATTTTTCAGCATGCTGCGCAGGCGTTCGTAAGGCCATTGCGATATCGTTGGTAACTTGGTCGCCAGCAATAGGAATCACACCCGTATGGCGAATTGAGCCACCCGTAAACACAGCAATATCACTCGTTCCACCTCCGATATCGACCATGCACACGCCGAGTTCTTTTTCGTCTTCGGTAAGAACGGCATAACTGGAAGCCAGCTGTTCAAGCACAACACCGTCAACCTCAAGGCCGCAGCGTCGTACACACTTCTCAATATTTAAAATTGCATTAGTCGCACCCGTGACTAAATGCACTTTTGCTTCCAAACGAACACCGGACATGCCTAGCGGCTCTTTAATGCCCTCTTGGTGATCGATTAAGTATTCTTGTGGCAATATATGCAGAATTTTCTGATCGGCTGGTATAGCCACCGCACTCGCCGCATCAATTACCCGCTCTAAGTCGTGCTCTGTCACTTCGCGCTCACGTACAGCGACAATACCGTGAGAGTTCATACTACTGATGTGACTACCAGCAATACCCACTGTTACCGAGTGGATTTTACAACCCGCCATAAGCTCTGCTTCTTCAACAGCGCGTTGGATTGATGTAACAGTCGACTCGATGTTAATCACGACACCACGTTTGAGCCCACGGGATGGATGAGAGCCGATACCGACTACCTCTACCTGGCCATCCGCCAATACCTCCGCAACAAGACACACCACTTTAGAAGTGCCTATATCCAGTGCGACGATCATATTATGCTCAATTTCCATCTTAGCGACCGATGATTAACTCGTGAAAGTTCATTAGTAATAAGTACCCTGCAAATTATATGCTATCTGGTGTTTAAAAACAGCTGAAACTATAGCCTTTACATTAAGTATAAATGTACAAAAAATCACCAGTATATGCCAATACTAAATCGGCACTATTTTTTATAACTTTAACGTTTTCTTGCTATTTCAATCACATAGCTGATTCATTATTTTAAAAAACTTACAAAAGCCCTAAAAACTTTAAACGCAAAACCCTGACCTATATTTTATTTAAAATCAAAATCGAATATTGAAAAAAACATACATATCAAAATTGATTTTTGATTAATATATAAAATATCAATATCTACTTTTGATTATACAAGGAGATATCAAAACCCAGTATTGATCAAATAAATAGTCAAAACTTGCTAAATATCTCTTTTAAATCTGATCAAAATCTCATCAATTATCAGACTCATCACTAAGATTCTTCCGCTCAATAAATGCTTTTAAAGGTATCATTTTGAATTTGCGAAGCTGTGATCTTAATTGGTGATAAGTCAAATTTAGCTTTTCAGCCGCTATTTTTTGGTTATAACCCGATTTTTGCAAAGCCTCAAGCAACAACCGTTGCTCAAGCTCTTTTACTTGCTGCCCAAGCCCCTCTTGATTTGCGGTTACCGGACCTCTCTGAACAGAAGCTATATCAGGTACCTGAACAGCCTGATGAGACAGTTGTTCGGTAACCCGAGGATTACACTGCTTTACACGCTTGTCATTTTGAAACTCTTTAGCTTCAACCATAAGATGCCATGGCGCGACAAAAGGATTAACCACCATATTTTCAATAGGCCTATCACGGCTGGACTCACGATAAACACTACGCTCTACGGCGTTTTTTAGCTCCCGTACGTTACCCGGCCATTCGTAACTCAACAGCTTTCTCTGGGCTCCTGCAGAAAATCCGGGGAAATAATCTCGCCCCAGCTCAATACACATACGTTGTGCGAAATGTTCAGCAAGGAGCAAAATATCATCTTGTCGGTAACGCAGTGGCGGAATATGAATCACATCGAATGCCAACCTGTCTAGCAAGTCGGCCCTAAAAGTCTTTTGATCGCGCATATCCAGCAAGTCGGAATTAGTCGCAGCAATTAATCGCACATCGGCTTGCAGAGCTTGCTGCCCCCCTACCCGCTCAAACTCCCCATACTCAACTACCCGCAGTAACTTTTCTTGAACCATCAATGAGCTGGTACCTAGCTCGTCTAAAAACAAACTGCCAGCCTCTGCCCGCTCAAAACGACCAACATGACGCTTTACCGCTCCAGTAAATGCACCCGCCTCATGGCCAAACAGTTCACTCTCAAGCAGATTCTCATTCATTGAAGCGCAATTAAGTTTTAAAAACGCCTGATCCCAACGCTCTGACAGAAAGTGAATACGCTCAGCCACCAGCTCTTTACCCGTTCCACGCTCACCGATAACCAGAACCGGTTTATTTAATGGCGCCAACCGTGAGACCTGATCCATCAGATCAAGCATCAAAGAAGACTCACCTAAAATTTTAGTTTTATTACTTGATCTCATAAACTAAAAATTAGCATAAAAAACTAAATATTAGCTAATAAAGCTACAAATTAATTAATAAACACATGATCATTTATAATAAAATCCATATATAACAATAAGTTATTAAATTGGCACACTTATCGCTACATGACAGATATCGATACAGCACCCCCAAACAACAATGAGGGGGACGCTTAACAAATGGGCTAGATCAGCCACAGGAGAACAACATGGGTATTTTTTCTCGTTTTCAGGACATCATTAACGCCAACATTAATTCCCTGCTCGATCGCGCAGAAGATCCAGAAAAAATGATCCGTTTGATGATTCAAGAGATGGAAGAAACGTTAATAGAAGTACGCTCAACCTCGGCAAAAGTACTGGCCGATAAAAAAACACTGGAACGCCGAATGGCTGCATTAGAAAAAGAAGCCAATATCTGGGAAGAGAAAGCCGCACTGGCCTTATTAAAAGATCGCGAAGACTTAGCGCGTGCCGCCTTAGCTGAACAATCGGCGGCAAATGAAACGCTAGACATCGCGAAGGAAGAACTATTAGCGTTAGACTCTCACGTTGTCGACCTGAATAGCGAAGTAGCTCAGCTACAACAAAAGCTAAACGATGCTAAAGCTAAACAAAAATCCATGCTAGCTCGTGAGCAAACCGCACGCTCGAAATTAGAGATTCGTCGCCGCTTCAACCGCGACAAGCTGAATGAAGCATTCGAAAAATTTGAACGTTATGAAAGAAAAATGGACGATATGGAAGCGGAAGTTGAAAGCTATGACATCGGCAGTAAGGGGCTAGCAGATGAAATTCAAGATCTAGCCCGCGATGAGAAAGTCGACCAAGCGCTCGAAAAACTAAAAGCGCGCATGAGCCAAAAAGCACAGTAAACTAGGCTCTATTAATAGTAACGGGTGAAAAGTGTGACGCGCGCGCCTTTTACCCTTTTAAAAGTGGTGATCAATAATGTCCAGCTTTGTGTTCTTTTTTGTTCCTACTGTTATCTTTCTCGGCTTAGTACTCCCTTTATGGCTAGTGCTTCACTATGTTGCGACATGGAGGGCATCTAAAGGATTGTCTGAGGAAGACAAACAAACGCTAGAGGCTGCACTCGACGAATTAGAACAAGTAGAAGACCGCCTTAAAACCCTCGAAACAATTCTAGATGCCGAGCAGCCTGATTGGCGTGATCGGTATTCAGCCTAAACATTAGGAGTGATTTATGTTTGAAGCTAAAAACCGTGGTTGGGATATCGACTTATACCGAAGCCGACGCTCTCGCTGGATTGCCGGTGTATGCGGCGGTCTGGCGGAAAACATGAACTGGTCGCCAATGGGTATAAGAATAGTAATGATTTTACTTTTCATTTTTACCGGTTCGTTCGCCTTTTTTGCCTATATTGCAGCGTGGTTTTTAATTGCGAGTCGCTCAGAGAAGCCGTTTGCAGGTCGCGTCTACGAACATGACGAGCCCCCAAGAAAACCCAGTGGCCCTCAAAATATCAAACAGAAAGTGTTTGACCATAAAGAAGCCGCCAGCAACCGCATTTACGAAATACGTGATCGGCTGAGTCGAATTGACCAACGCATTCGCGCCATGGAAACGCATGTAACCTCTAAACAGTATCAGTTTGACCGAGAGCTACGCCGTAACACCTAGCATTAGTACTTATAAACAGCAGCCATCAATACAAAAACCGCCTTGGCGGTTTTTGTATTCTGACAGATCAACCCTTTTACTCATCCATTGCTTTTTCTTGCAGATTTCTAGGGATCTCTTTCTTACCCGATACCCCAAGCTCATTCAGCTTCATCGCCTGTTGCACCAAATTTCCACGGCCACTCGATAGACGACCATACGCTTGATCATACGAATCTTGGGCACGGTGTAGATGTTTACCAATATCCTCAAGCGACTCGACAAAAATCACAAACTTATCGTAAAGATCCGCTCCACGCTTAGCGATTTCTTGAGCGTTTTGATTTTGATGCTCATAACGCCAAATATTTTGAATCGTTCTAAGAGTGACCAACAAAGTGGCAGGGCTCACCAGCATAATGTTGCGATCAAATGCAAATCGAAATAATTCTGGGTCATTTTCTAAAGCCAATAAAAATGCGCCTTCAACCGGAACAAACATCAACACAAAATCGAGGGACCGCACACCTTCTAGTTTTTCATAGGCCTTATTGCTCAAGCCTCTAACATGATTGCGCAACGAAACTTGATGCGACTTAAGGTGGTGCTGTCTAACCTGCTCATCATCACTGGAGCAATATTGCTCATAAGCAGTTAGGGATACTTTCGCGTCGACAATTACATCTTTACCGTCGGGCAAATGTACGATGACGTCTGGCTGATAGCGCTGCTGCTGATCCTTTAAAGTCACCTGCACTTGATACTCATGGCCTTTACGCAAACCGGATTCTTCCAGCACACGTTCGAGAATGACCTCGCCCCAGTTACCTTGAGTTTTACTTTCGCCACGCAATGCCTGCGTTAGGTTAATCGCGTCTTGACTCATTTGGTTATTGAGTTGTTTAAGCTGATGGATTTCAGCATGCAATGCCCGGCGCTCTTTTGCCTCTTGAACGTATACATCTTCAACTTTGCGCTTAAAATCACCCAACTGTTCGCGCAAAGGTGTTAACACCATACCCATTTCTTTTCGACTGCTTTCTGAAAAACGCTGAGCCTTTTCATCAAAGATTTGATTAGCCAAATTTTGAAACTCTTGCCGCAACTGATCACGAGCGTCATTTAATAGACGAATTTTCTCTTCGTGACTTGCCCGCTCCGCTTGGTAGCGAGCATCCATTTCTGCAATTTGTGTTTGGCGAATGGAAAGCTGCTCGTGCAGATCACCATTCTCATAGACTAGCTGCTCTAATTTATCTTCTACCTTAGCAGCCTGCCGCCCCTGCTCCTCAAATCTCACTTCATTTAAATGATGCTGGTGCAGCGTCTCTTCCAACGCACTTTGCGAAGCGACCCAACGGGCACGCTGAAACAGCAAGACTAGCAGCATAACTACCAGCACACATAATCCCGAAATTGCAGCAGGGATAACGGCCGGATGATCTAACCATGACGAAAGTGTCATACCATCACCAATAATAATAAAGCGCGACAATGGCTACTATGACCAACAACGTCATCAAACAGAGGTTAACTAAATCACTCCACACGCGCTGGAACACTAAAAAATGCACCACTGGGAAACTAAGGAATACACACACTAACGGAATCCACCATTCTAACTGACGCATACCATAAGCCAACGCACCTACCAGTGTTAACGCGGCCAGGTTCCCTGCAAATATTACGGCCACCTGCGCATTACGGCTAGACAAGCGCCCAGTCCTTTCCTCTTCTGGCAGCTTATTGATATCTCTTGCACTAAGCGCCGCCGACATAGCAACAAAGCCTGAAAATAAAAAGATGAATAACGGTTCCACAACAAAACTCCAACAACTGATTAATAAGCGGGTGATTGTAGATCAAATTGTACTGCAACCCTATATCCCTCTTCATCTAGCGGCCACATCAAGCCGATAAGCTAACGTCTAAACGTTATTTGAGTGGTATCATGCATAATTAATACGCATCAAAAATCGATGCTATCAATTATCACGCTAGTCACGACAATCCATGGCTAGCCAGTCACCTACTGTTAAGAGAGATCCCGCAACAATGGACTACTTGGTTAACGAAGCCATTGAAGACTATGCCTTCTTGAATACGAGCGAAGAACCTGCCCTACTAAAAGAGTTGATTGATGCTACCAACGAGAATATGGGCTGGCCTCAGAAGCTATCTGGCCGCCTAGTTGGACGAACCTTAAAAATGCTTAGTGCGATACACCAGCCAAAGCGAGCATTAGAGATAGGCATGTTTACCGGTTATTCAGCCTTATCCATTGCAGAAGGCATGCCTGATGATGGCAAATTAACCTGCTGCGAGACTAACCCGCGGGCCATTGAGTTTGCACAAAAATTTTACGATCGAAGCGAACATGGCCATAAGATTGATGTTGTTTTTGGTCGCGCAATGGACACGCTGGCAACGCTCGAAGGACCTTTAGACTTTACCTTTATTGATGCCGATAAACGCAACTACCTTAACTATTGGCTAGCCGTCAAAGAGCTTACGCGCCCTGGCGGCTTAATCGTGTTAGACAACGTCCTGTGGTCGGGAAAGGTAGTACAACCCGAATCAGAGATTGATGATAACTTGGTAGAGACCAACCGTGTTATTGCCGCTGATCCTGATTTTGAAAACATATTTTTAACGGTAAGAGATGGTTTAAACGTCGTCAGAAAACTGAGATAAACGAAAAGCCTACACCACTGTTAATAACTACTGATTAATCGTTGTAAGGAGTATCAGGTTGAAAAAATGGATTTTGGCAGGCCTGGCTGTATTTGTAATAATCCCTATCGCTCTCTACTTAGCCTTGCCCTATATGGCTAGCAAGGCAGTAGAAAGCTGGCTCACAGAACAAGGGTTTGACAACCCACATTTTGACGTGGCTTACCCGACAAACCGGGAGCTATTAATTAGGCACTTAGAAGTAACTAAAACGACACCTGAGCGCCAATCAATGCTTACGGCAGGGCCCATCACACTCCATTATCGGCCCCTAACGCTATTACTTACTGGACGTTTTGAGCGCATCACAATTCCAGAAGCATCACTAACCACCACAACCGATTACCCACATAAAACAGCACGTAAAGCCAATGAAGCCCTAGACACTTTTGTGCTAGAACTTACCAATTTCTTACCTTCTTTCTGGATAGAGCAAACACCAGCAGCGGAGGTACTCATTGGCCAGCTATCAGCCACTCTTAAGCTTGCAACACAACCGGACATTAAGCTTGTCGGCAACATTGCCCTTCAAAATCAACAACTACAAAGCCGTGTACAGGGCTACTATAATGGTACTGCGCTCGCCCGAGCAGACCTAAGCTTCACCGCTAGCAATCACTTTAGTTTGTCAATTTTACTCGACAACCAAACCGTCGTTGATATTGAAGGTAGAGCCGTTAAAGATGGCGACACTATTCTTATTGCAGCTAACCATGAAACTAATCTAGCTAAAGCGCATGAGCTATTATGGCAAATCCCTGGCTCGCTAGCCCAAGTCATCCCTGGCTTTACCGGAGCACTGAAAGGCCGAGCAAAAATCAGCTTACAAAGCACCTTAACCGAAGACACTACCGCTTGGCTCCAAACCCTGAGTTTAGAAGACAGCAGTAAAACTAATATTGTGGCCTTGTCACCGCTAGATACTATAAAGGTAGTTAACCTCAATATAGAAACTGAGACTATACTCACCAATCAAAAAGGCCTAAAGATACAGCTAACACCGAACAGTAAGATAACGGCACGTAACCTAGGTGATGATGAGTGGCATATCGATAAGCTCGATTTTACATCTCAAAGCCCGATCACGTTAAACTACTTCGATAAGCTGACCGTCTCTCCTTTTCGCATCAACCTTGCCTATGAAGGTGCACAGTTTGATCTACTTAAACTCACTAGCGAGCCGATAGCACTCGATATTCAATCGATCGATGTTTCAAAACAAACGTTCTCTGCGGGTTATGTTGTCAAAGAACTCAAAGTACAGTTAGGCAAGGACCCGATACCACCCTTCTTTGCGAAAGGACTTTTTACGTTCCATCTTGATAAATTACAAGCCAGCTACTTTTTTGTTAATGCCCCTCTAGATATCGACCTTTCAGGCGATCTAGCCTATACGCCCAGTAGCAAACTACTCAAAACCAACTGGCATCTAAAAGAAATACCTACCAACGAACTGCCACTTAAATGGCGTAATTACTTACCTTTTAAGTGGCCAATAAACCTACAGGTGGGCCGTGGCTTTTACAGTCAGAACGGAGCACTAAGCTGGTGGGACGGTACCTTAGATGGAAAAGTCAATCATGTGGTGCGCGACCTTCATTTAACCCACCAAAAGCTTTCTATTGAAGGGATTAATGCGAAGAGCACAACGTTCCTACGTGATAAACGGATTGATGAACAAGGCACAATATCCATCAAGCAAATTGAACAGGGCTACACACTTCAAAAGTTACAGGCGGAATACCGTATCAATCGACTCACCTCTAATGACCCCATGATTGATATAAGCTCCCTCTCAGCAGAGTTGTTAGGAGGGAAGATCAAAGCGTCTCCCATCTACACCACATTAACAGATATGAATATTCGTACTGATATTGATCTGACTGAACTTTCGCTCGACCAACTACTCCAACTTGAGAATCAACCAGGGTTGACAGGCCAAGGCCAACTGAGCGGTCGATTACCTATTATTTATCACCAAGGCGAACTCACGGTTAAAGCCGGTGAAATTATGGCAACTAAGCCGGGGCGCATTCGTTATGAGCCATCAGATAAAATACAGCAAATGGGCCTAACTAATCAGGGGCTAAACATAGCGCTTAAAGCCTTGTCTAACTTCAACTACACAACGCTTAGCGCCAATGCTAACTATCAAGCAAACGGTGATTTAATGCTACGAACACAACTATCAGGTAGCAACCCGGAATGGAACAAAGGTCAACCTGTCAATTTTTCCGTCAACATACAGGAAAACTTGATACAACTAATGAAGAGCCTACAGTTTGCCGACAAATTGGCGGAACGACTTCAGCACAAAAACCAACAATAACAAGGCGGCGGAGTAAATACTTAATGCCATATTCTTATAGCGTACCCATTACCACCCTGTTTGCGACAATACTACTCGCAGGTTGCTCCCCCAAAGTGCAAATTGAAGTACCCAATGAGCCCATTACAATCAACCTCAACGTAAAGATTGAACACGAAATTCTTGTTAAGGTCGACAAAGAAGTGGACTCCCTGCTAACTAACCAAAAAGATCTGTTTTAGGAATAGCACCATGATAAATTTACGACATACATCGATAAGCTTATACTTTGCCTTACTTTTCTCTCTTCCTGCTTTCGCACTGGATTTAGATGCCGCAAAAAGCCAAGGGTTAGTAGGCGAAACACCTCGAGGCTACATTGCCGCTGTAAAAGCAAACGCAGATAGTGCCGTTAACGACCTAGTCGCCGACATCAATAAACAACGTAAAGATGCCTATCAAGAAAGCGCTACCAAAGCTGGCGTAACAACTGATATTGTTGCAAAACGTATGGCGCAACGCCTCTACCAGCGTGCAGAGGCCGGAGAGTACCTATTACAACCGGATGGTCGCTGGGTTAAACAATAAGCCCGCTTTTTACATCTGCCCTATACTAATCAGAGGTTTATATGGCAAAGCAGAAAGACTCCGGATTTTTTACCTATCGAAAATTACATTTTATTGGATTGATTCTGTCAGGATCCTCAGTAGCGGTTGCAGCAATATCGTTGACGGCTGAATTGGGCGACATCCAATGTGCGGCTTGTACTGCCATTCGTTTCTTTCTACTTTGTTTAACCTTTATTTTCTTCATCGGCTTTATAGTAAACCCATGGAAATTTGGCCAACGGCTACTCGGCTTTTCCAGTGCCATTTTAGCCACAGCGGGGCTGATTTTCACCGGTAGATATCTTTGGCTTTCCCCTAACGACCCATCCGTCACCGACTCCTGCAGCTTACAACTAGATAGCTGGTTAGGCTTGTTACCTCAGGATTCTGGCCTAGCGACTTTTTTTACCAAACAGAATGAATGTCTTTCTTCCGCAACAAATTCCTTGGGTTTATCGCTCCCACAGCTTACATTACTGCTATTTATAGTGTTGTGTGCCATAAGCTGGCGTATTCTCTTACGAAGCCCTCGCCAGCGCGTATCACTCTTTTAAATACAGCCCCTAGCGATGGAAGATAATGAAGAAGCAAATTTGCGCTGGATTATTAGCCGTATTACCGACCCTGAGTAACGCGGCAGATCCGTGGACCTTCAATACCTATTTTGAAAACGATCTCTTTGACGGTACCGATCAGAGTTACACCAACGGTATTCGATTTTCATGGGTATCCCCCGATCTAGACAACTACTTACTGGATGAACGTATTCCTCTTTGGCTACGACGCATCAACGCGCAGTTCTCTCCTTTATACCCAGTGACGGAAAACTATACGGATGACGTCCAGCGTAAATTGATCTTTACCTTGGGTCAGGAAATGTATACTCCATCCGATAAAAAACGCAAAACAGTTGATCCCGATGATCGACCTTTTGCGGGTTGGCTATACGCCGGTTTTGGCTACCATGCAAAAACCGACAATAAAATGAACTCCGTCGAGATCAACCTAGGTGTCGTTGGGCCAGCCTCTTATGCCCATGAAGCGCAAGATTTTATACATGATTTGCGTGATATCGAAACATTCCAAGGCTGGGATAACCAATTGCGAAATGAATTGGGTATACAAGTGGTCTATGAACATAAACATCGCTTGTATAAAAACAGCTTACACGAGAATTTAGGCTACGATTTCATCGCCCACGCGGGCGGCAGCTTAGGTAACGTAGCAACTTACGGTAACATTGGTGCAGAATACCGATTGGGCTGGAACTTACCCGATGACTTTGGTACCTCTTCTCTACGCCCTGGTGGGGACAATAGCGCACCTGGTAATCGCGATCCTCGTTTACATCGTGAAGCGCGCGGCATTCACGGCTTTGTGTCTATTGATGCGCGCGCGGTACTGCACAACATTTTCTTAGATGGCAATACCTTTGTTGAGAGTCACTCAGTTGACAAAGAATACTTTGTCGCCGATGCGGCCATCGGTGTCTCAGCGATTTATGATCGCTGGAAAGTATCTTACGCTCATGTCCATCGCACAAAAGAGTTCAAAAACCAAAAGAAACCCCAACAATTTGGTTCTATCAGCGTCTCCTACTCTTACTAAAATCAACATGTTGACGGATACCCTCTGAAGTGGCTCTGGTATCCGTCAAAGCACTTATTAAATAACTACTTACTCCTAATTAATACCCAAAAAATACTCTTCAATATCTCAAGAAAACAGGAAACATAAGTTTCCTATAGGAAATTCCTACTATTTTCCCATACATCCGACTTGCATTTTACGCTATCATTATCCCAAATTCGTATCGCTAATCAGCGGCTATCAGACCCAGTCAGGATTCAATACACATGAGCGAAACCTCCCGTCCGTTAACTGACCTGCAGAACCGATCTGCTTTTATACAACGCCACATCGGCCCATCGCACGACGAGCGTGATGCGATGTTAAACGAATTAGGCGTTGATACACTGGAAACACTTATCGACCAAACAGTGCCGGGCAGTATCCGAGTTAAGTCGCCTATATCGCTCGACACACCACGGACGGAACAAGAGGCACTTAGCTACCTGAAAGATGTAGCGAGTAAAAATGTGATCAATCGCTCATTAATTGGTATGGGTTATACCGACACCATCACGCCCAACGTGATTTTACGTAACGTGTTAGAAAACCCAGGTTGGTACACCGCGTACACGCCTTACCAACCAGAAGTATCACAAGGCCGTCTAGAAGCTATCCTAAACTACCAACAGATGGTATTGGACTTAACCGGTTTAGACCTAGCTAACGCCTCACTGCTTGATGAATCAACCGCCGCCGCAGAAGCGATGACATTGTGTAAGCGCATGTCTAAAGCTAAACGCAGCAACCTATTTTTAGTTGATGAGAACTTACACCCACAAAATATCGATGTTATCCAAACACGTGCAGAACCTTTGGGTTATGACGTCATCGTAGGTGACCTAAACACTTTACTAGATGAACACGAGCCTTTCGGTGTTGTCGCTCAGTACCCAGGCACACATGGCCATGTAACTGACCTAACCAGCCTGATTGAAAAAGCACACGACAAAAAAGCACTGTTCTGTGCAGCTGCCGATATCATGAGTTTAGTGATGCTTAAATCACCAGGCGAAATGGGTGCAGACGTTGTATTTGGTTCAGCTCAACGCTTTGGCGTACCTATGGGTTACGGTGGCCCTCATGCCGCATTTTTTGCAACACGTGATGACTACAAGCGCTCTGTGCCTGGCCGTATTATCGGTGTATCTGTTGATACTCGTGGTAAAAAAGCTCTACGTATGGCAATGCAAACACGTGAGCAACATATCCGCCGTGAGAAAGCGACATCGAACATTTGTACCGCGCAAGTATTGCTGGCTAACATGGCCGGTTTTTACGCGACGTACCACGGACCTGAAGGCCTTAAAACCATTGCGCAACGTATCCACCGTTACACGGATATTTTGGCAAGCGGCTTAGAAAATAAAGGTATCAAGCTGGTTAACAGTACATGGTTCGATACCCTCACCATCGATTTAGGTGCTAACCGAGACGCAGTTTACGGCAAGCTACTGGATGCAGGCATCAATACACGTAAAGTAAATGATACCCAGCTAGGCATGACGTTTGACGAGCGTACAGACGATGCTCTTATCCTAGACTTATTCGCTACCATCATTGGTGCAGATCATGGCCTATCGGTT
>Ga0115007_10001737_pt1 | contig 13868 bp, 13 predicted proteins | sample ArcOceMetagenome_2_FD_87166 | JGI IMG/M metagenome (GOLD analysis project Ga0115007, IMG submission 87166) | Marine eukaryotic phytoplankton communities from Arctic Ocean - Arctic Ocean ARC135M Metagenome | ecosystem: Environmental > Aquatic > Marine > Oceanic | place: Arctic Ocean | collected... | reverse complement strand
TTTCAGGATTTCCATAAAATGCTACCGAATATTTTTCAGGATTTCTCCGTATTGAATCCCCACTGATTTCCAAAAGGATATTTTCTAAATCGATGATTTTCATCGTTTTATTATATCCCGTTTTTGAAAGAAAAGTCTTGAGAAGTTCGTCTAATTTGGCCTTCTGACTGGAATCAAGTTCATTCAGTTGAATTCCTGCCCTAGGAAACATTGAACTAGGTAAATAATGCCAGAGAATTCTAGATTTGTCATTAAAGAGCATCTGCGTTTTGTTCTTTTGAGCCTGCGTTAGAGATTTCAAAAAATCAACTATAGGTAATAATTTATGGTCTACAAAGGCCCCTTGTTGTCCCACAGCATTCAGGCTAAAAGCCAAGAATATGATGCTTGCTAGTACTGTGTTTTTCATATTTCTGTTATTGATTAAATTGTTTTTTTGACTGCTACCTCGAAGAATTCTTTCACCGCCACACTGCAGTAATCTATCTCGTGGTCTCCTGTTTTTATGAGGCTTTAAGGTCTTGTTATACGCTTATTTTTTACCATACAACCTATATATCGTTTTACTTAGCGAAGCAGGAATAACAGATATATGATTTTCTCCATCAAATATTTTCCACTTTAAGTCTATATTCTCATAATTACTATCCTCAAGATATTTGCTGAATTTCATCATCGTTGGCACCATGAAACTGTCTTCCTGATCTCCAACTGAAATAAAGACTTTAGTTTGTGGCAAGTCCCAAATTTTATTTTCAGTGAATTGCGCAACGGCTTGGTTTAATAATTTTTCATTATCCCACCAAATAGCAGGACTGTTGATACCAAAACGAGTAAAATAACCATCAGAATTCACCAAACAATAAGCCGTAAACAGCCCTCCAAGGGAGTGTCCAGTAATACCTCTATCGGCATTGGTTTTATAATTTTTATCTAGGTATGGGGCGATCTCTGTTTTAATAATTTTAAGAAACTTAGCTGCTCCTCCAGATTTAAAGTTTCCTTTGGGTACATCAAATTTTTTTCCCCACAATCCATTAGCTTTATCTCTAGTAGTTTCATCGCTAGGAATAGATACAGATGTTGTGTAGTCATTATATCGATTATTGTACCAAGAAAGACGATCAAGTCCTGAACCAATTCCTACGATGATTACATCTTCTAATTGGTTTCCCAAATGCATTAAGGGCCTTATTCCACTAATTATTCGAGAGGCATTCATACCATCCAAAACATACAATACGGGATACGTAATGCTGTCTTTTGTCGAATAATTTTTAGGAAAAGAAAGGTACAGTTGGTAGTCTTTTCCAGTTATAGTAGAAGTAATTGTTTGGTCTGGGGCTAATATTCTTTCTTTTGGAGCTAATTTTTGACCAAATGCTATAGTGCTACAAATAAGTAATAGTATTGTGGTTATTACAAGTTTTAATGAATTTAAAATAGTCATGTTTTTTTAATTTTGATATGATTAACCATTCGTACTTGACGGTAGTTTTTTTATCTTGTCTTTCTTAATAAATTAAAATTGAGATATCTACAGTTGCAGTTACTCTTTTAAAATACGAATCGATATTTTAGAGGCATGTTCTGCGTCATGATAAATGCGATGTGTCGCTTTGATAAAATCCTTCTCATCCGCTTCATAAATATTTACAAACGATTGTGGGTTTATATCAACCAAAGGGAACCAAGAATTTTGAACTTGAATCATTATCCGGTGTCCTTTTTTAAATTGGTGCGCAGTAGCCGGCATTTCAAACGATACTTCAGTCACTTGACCTGGTTTAAAAGGCTCTGGATTTTCAAAACTATTTCTAAACTTACCTCTCATTACATCTCCTCTCACTAACATTTGATAGCCAGCCATCGTAATGTCCGTGTCATTTTGTTGGTCATTTTCTAATTCGTTCGGAAAGACGTCAATCATTTTTACAACATAATCTGCATCTGTACCTGTAGTACTCACAAATAAATTGACGTTTAAAGCACCCACTACAGTGATGTCTTCTTCTAAAATAGCTGTTTGGTAGACCATAACATCAGGTCTTCGACTTGCAAAGCGTTGGTCGTCGGTCATATATTCTCTTGTTCTTTTCAGGTGGATGCCCTCGGCATAGGGTACTGGCTTATTGGGATCCACTGCATACTCATCATAACAAGCAGTGTCTGCTGGCTTGCTAAAAGAAAGTTTTTCATCACAGCCCAGAAATAACTCTTTCTTCTCAATATTTAAGGGGGGCCAAGCATTAAAGCCTTTCCATTTATTTGCTCCTGTAATAAATATGGAAGCCTCAGGAAGGTCCATCTCCCCTTTGTTTTTTAAATGGTAATTAAAAAACTTTAATTCAACAGCTCTAAAATATGCTCGAGTGTTGCTGTCAAAATTAATATTTCCAAGCTTTTTACCTTCATTACCAATCCATTGTCCATGAGACCAAGGCCCCATAATAAGGCTGTTTTCAACCGTTTTATTCTGTGTTTCTATGGCTTCATATGTTTTTAATGGGCCGTATAGATCTTCTGCATCAAACCAACCACCAACCACCAGCACGGCAGGTGCAATATTTTTAAGATGCGGAAGCACATTTCGTGCTTTCCAAAACGAATCGTAGTTTGGGTGCTTTATCAAGTCAGACCAGAATTTATTCGTTTGTACCGTAGGTTTTTGTTGCATATTTTTAATCGGGCCAAGCTCTTTATAAAAAGCATAATTGTCTTTATTTTTATAATCAAATGGGACTTCTGAGTTAAGTCTTGTGGGGCCATTTCTAGGTTTGCCCATAGCAGCAGACTTTGGAAATGAATCCATCAGGAAAAAAGCACCGTTGTGATGACGATCATCTCCTAAAAACCAATCGGTGACCGGCGCTTGCGGGGAAACTGCTTTTAGAGCCAGGTGCGCATTAGGTAGGGTCATCGTTGCATAAAACCCCATATAGGAAATCCCAAATACACCAACATTACCGTTGTTGTTGTCGACATTATGTACTAACCAATCAATGGTGTCATACGCATCACTGTTCTCATCTGTTTCTTTCTTTTTTTTATTTGGATTGTATGGTCGCACTTCTACAAATTCGCCTTCACTCATATATTTACCTCTCACATCCTGAAAAACTAGAATGTATTTTTCTTTTAATAGATGTGGAAAATAGCTTAGCCATTTCGAATAGCGGTCTTTGTCTGGCTCACTCTTAAAAGGCGTTCTTATAATCAATATCGGATACGAAATTGATTTGTCTCTTGGTGCATAGACGGAAGTAAACAAATTTATACCATCTCGCATTTCAATTTGAATTTCCTCTTTGGTATAGTTTTGCTGTATGTCGTTTTGAGCGAAAAGTTGAAATGAACATGCAAGCAATAATGAAAAAAATAATATGGTTTTTTTAATGGTATTCATTGTGTTTTATTTTTTTTGTTAAAGTAAATTGATGGATTGGACTTGGTTTAAACTACACTATTAGGTAACGCGACGGTTACCATTGCAACCTACTTTTTATAAATGTCTAAGATTTATCATATTTTTTTTAAGACAGTACTATTCTTACTTTAGCTCCAATAGTTGTTTTTGTATCTATTAAAAGTTCCTCTGCTGGACGTCTAATTCTTGCTACCTTGTAACCAGTAACTCGTAGAAGTGATAAGCTTTTTTTAATATATTGTTATTATTATTAAAAGTTAAAAAAGTAATCATATCAACCGTATCTTCCTATTCTCTTTGTTCAAGAACTTCAACATACTACTTTACAAGCATCGGTATCAATATTTTATTTTTCTCACTCTTGAATGTTAACATTTGAAGCAGGCAACAATCTTGAGTCTTCTAAAGAGGCTTTTCTGTGGCCAGTAACTTTTTGATACGCCTCACTTTTAACAAAATCTACAAAGGCATCTAGAGAAGCATATTCGACGAGTATTACGGCATCCCATTTTTCATCCTGCGGCCCAATTAAGAAATCTTGGCTTTCACCATAATATAAGATGTTCCCAACTTTCGTGTTTTCAAAAATTTTTTTAACTTGTTTTAGATAGTATTGATAGGTTTCTTTACCTGTTTTGTCTTTTTGAATGTTCGAAACGGCTATGCCCGTATAGTCAGCCATCGGTTTATACTTTAGTAAATTAAGCATTACAATTTTCTCCTGGCCTTTGAAGGTATCATAGCATTGCTTCCAAGAGGCATCTGTAGATCTAATATATTTTTGTTTTGTACTTATTTTTGCGGTGTCTTCTTTTAGATTTTTAGGCGCAGCATCTACCTTTTTTTTTTCAGATACACAGCTATTCAATAGAATGGCAAAAGTTAAAAGTGAACTAATTTTAATTAATTTAAGCATGTTTTATTTGTTTTAAGGTTTATTGTGTATTCTAACGATTAATACATCAGGTTTTAAAAAAAATCTCTATATATTTTGGGAAATACTTCCTAGTTATTTGTTATTAATCATCTTGGTAATTAATTGTGTTAATTATTATTTTGTTTCTATTGGGGTTGAATGTATACGTTCAATTTTCAATACACCGTTTATTTTTCTAAAAATGGCATTTTCAGTCCAATTCTTTTCGGTTGAATTACCATTATCAACAAAATCGGCTTTTAGCTGGTAAACGGCGTAAGCTGTATTTTCAAATATCCCGCTGTATTTGAAATCGAAGTCATCTTTTCTTTCAAAAACTTTATGTGCATCTTTTTTGTAAAAAGCTGCTTCATCCTCCATTCTTAAGATCTCTCCGTCTTCAAAAAGCAAGTAATTATCTGTGGATAGCGATCTATGTTTCTAAATATCATGCGTTTGAAAGGTGTGACAATCCTCTTTTAATAATTGAACAATTTCTATTGAGTCTTTTTTTTCTTGTGCTAAAATAGTTGTGGAAAGAAAAAGAGTTAAAATTAGTAATGTGTATTTCATGATTTTGGTTATGTTTTAGCACCTCCTTTTGTTGCTACTGATTAATAGGATATATGATGAAGTTTTTATGAACTTCGTTCGTTGGTGTATTCCCTAAATTAGTCAGAGCAAGTTGAAGTTCTTTTAAGTCCTCGATAGTTAGGGGCAGTTTGTGTTCTTGTGGATGGTAGGTAGATTTCATTGGGTAGTCTATCCCATCAGTAGTTGACATTTCAATATGATTGCCTAGAATATAAGATATTTCATGATGTTCAGTAAAATCAACAAGCCTATTTATACTTTTACCAAATGAATCCCAATCATCAACATATAATCGCCCTGGATAAAAAGTATCTCCAGTTAGCAATATCTTAGAAGAAGTGTCATACACCGCTATAGAAGCTTTTTGATGACCGGGGATAGGAATAATTTTTATTATTCTATTCCCAAGGTCGAGTTCAACATTATCTTCGGGCCAATTTTGGAACTGAAAAAAGTTCTTTACATATTCAATACTCAGGGGCACGACAGTTGTATTTGGCTTCCCCATAAACTGCCCGTCTGCTGCATAGTGATCATTATGGCTATGTGAATGGGCTAAGATCAATTCAACCTCTCCGTTTTTTTCAGACCAATGGTTAAGTATTCCATTTACTGTTTCATATAGTGGGAAAACATCCTCTTCTTTTGTTGCCCCTGTATCCATTAACAACGCCTTGTTGCTCCCAATAAAAAGGAACATGAAAGGTGCTTCGAAATGGGTGCATATGTTTTGACGCAGTATCCATGTATTGCTGTTGTATTGAACAACCTGAATAGGTGAGTTGGTGTTTTCTTTGCAGTTTTCAGAGCCGTCATACCAATGTTGCGCATTTAGGTCAACGGTATTTTCCATTTTTTGTGTAAAGGCTAAAGTATAAGTAAAGGCACAAACAATAACTAAATTTATCTTTTTAAACGTGAGCAAAGAGGTTTTTGTAATCATGGTGTTTATTTTTTAATACTATTTGTTTGTGTCTGGTTATCTGTTTTTTCACTTTGTGACAACCAAGAAAGAATCCACCATCTATTCCCATCATGAAATAATTAAACTCTACCTATACCTTTCACTTTAAAAACCCCACTGGCTTTTTCTCTTATTCCAAATTATTCGCAAAAATAAAAGAAGGAAATATTATTATCGCAGCATAAGTCAAAATTATTCCTCTTAAAAGCCAGTTTATAATTTTTTTGTTTTTTTCATAGTGATTGGGTCATGTTGCACACAACGGTAAATTGTATGATTAGTGACAGATTGCGTGGTGCTTTCCTATCAAACTGCTACACAGTTTTAGCGGGCTTAAAACTTTTATATTTAGTGCTTTCCCTGCCATTACTTATACAAAATGTTATACGCTTTTATGATTATTAGTGTTATTTAGAATTATAATTTTTATATTAATTCGCAGAAATCACTGTCTCTGGTGGTGCTTTAAGGTAGCCCAATGAAACCAAGAATTCATCCATTTTGTGCACGGTATCGATGAATATGGCATTTGATTTTTTTCCGTAATTAAAGAAACCATGTGGTTCTCCTTGGTAGGCAACTAATGTACATTCATTGCCAAATTCATGCATCTTTTTAGTAAATAACTCTACCAACATAAACGGTACTGATTCATCTCCTGTTCCATGAAAAATAATTGTTGGAGGTAATTTATCAACCATATTATGGTAAGGTGACATGTTCACTGGTTTTGTTCCCATTATTTCTTCTAACCAAGCTAGTTTTTCATTCATTTTTTTTTCTTCCCCATCAATAGGGCCAATAACTAGAGCTGGGTTAAAAAGAACCAAAGCATTCGGCTTTGAACTGATTGATTTGTTTTCATTATCATCGTCAAATTTTGGTAAAGTGGCACATGCCGCAGCTAAATGACCTCCAGCGGAACCTCCTCCTGCGGAAATTCTATTACTATCTATGCCAAATTCCGAAGCATTCTCGCGAACCCAACGAATTGCTGATTTGGCATCCGATACACAATCTTTAGCAGGAACGCCATGCCTACTTTTAACCCGATAATCTGCAACTATCGCAACCATTCCCCTAGCCGATAAATATTCGCAATGTTTTACAAATTGAGCAGGAGTTCCTTCTCTCCAGCCACCTCCGAAGAAAAATATTATGGCAGGTGAATTATCTGTTAATTTGTGGTTTTCTGGTGTAAACATCCATAAATTCAATTTGATTCCATTAACAGTTTTATATGTAATTTCCTTTGCTCCATCAATAATGGGAGGATATGGATATACTCGCTGTCCTTTTGTTTCAAAAATTAAGCTGAAGCAGCATATTAATGTTACGAGTGATGCTATTTTCATATTGAATAAAATTTAAATTTTTTGTTGTTTCTAATTGCGTATAACGTTTTTGTGTTCGCTTAGAGACTCGGCTGACAATATATTCATTCTCTCTTGTAAAATGTCTCTTTGTAGAATTAAAAACACTCAAATAAGAATAAGCGACATAATAAAAAAAGACAAACCTTTGGGGAAACACGAAAAACCCACATTAAATTTATGCGGTGTGGTAAATAGTTTATTCTATAAGCATTGATACTGGAATAGAGTATGAGGTTATCACAGGCTTTCCGTTATCATAAGCAGGGTTTTTAATAATTATGTTTTTGAACAATTTAGAAAAATCTTTTTTAATTGTTTCATTATTATGAGTAATAGTATCAACTACAATTTTTGAATCTTTGTCAATTATAAAAATGACATTAAAAGTATGTTTTTTCTTTTCTAAATTTAAATAATTGTATTTACCTCGATGATTATTTTTTACTACAATTTCTTTGATTGTCTTAGTAAAGCATTTTTTCATTTCATTTAGGTTTAAATTTTTATTACAACCTTGAATGACAGGCATTCGATATAAACTTTCGTTAATTATAACTTCTTTAGCAATAGTGTCATTTTCCTTTTTAACTTTATAGATGATTTTAGTTTCGTTGAAATTATCTTTATTTAAGAATTGGTCGAAAACTATTCTTTTGGTCAGTTCTTTGCGTGATTCAATTTCTTCAGGAGAAAAATGTTTTATTAACCCAAGGTTAATAATTATGTATTCTTTTTTCGATATTCTAGATTTTATTTGTGTAGGGTAAATAGTTATTTCATGGGCATTCCATATTTCTTCAAAAATGAGAATGTTTTTTTCCTTTGATTCTCTATACCTTATTTCTAGATCGGTATTAGGATTTTGGGATACTGCGATAAAATTAATAATTAGAAATAGACAAAAAATAATTAAGTCTCTAGTTCTTTTTTTCATTACTATTTTAAGATTTTTTGATACGTATTGGAGTTTCTATCAAACTATTTACAACTTGTTGTGTGTGGTTTGTTGCGTATTTTAAGTACCTAAATTAGTAAATAAAGTCCACGAGGACTTTTGTAAGTAAGTTAGGATTAGCAATAAATTATAAACGGTGTTGCTAAACGTTATTTATTTCAACTCAAGTTTGTCAATACGATTTCCGATTGTAAATTCTTTCATTTCCTTTTCGAGATTATTAAAATCTGCTTGTTTTACTTTCTTTATAATTTCTCCGTTTTTCATTAAATGAATTTCATCACAAATATCTGCTAAAGTTGAAAATATGTGAGAAGAAATAATTACAGTTTTTTCTAATTCTTTAAACCTTTTTATAACTTCAGTTATAATTAAATTACTTTGTATATCAACGCCATTAAAAGGTTCGTCCAGAATAAAAACATCGTTTTGTTGTAAAAGAATAGCGGTTAAAGCCAATTTCTTTTTCATTCCTGTAGAATAAGTAGAAGCGTACTGATTTAAAGGTAAATCAAATATGTTTTTGTTCTCAATCTTAGATAGTTCTATTTGTCTTGCGTTAGCAAGTAGTTGTACATATTCTTTTCCGGTAATTTTAGAGAAAAAGAATGGTTCTGTTAACAAAAGTCCTAAATGGTCTTTTAATTTAGTAAAGTCAGATGAGATATTTCCTTTATAATTTTCAAGCCCTGAAATACATCTAAATAGCGTTGTTTTTCCAGCTCCGTTTTCTCCAACAATGCCATATATTTTTCCTTTCTCAAGCTCTAAATCTATTGAATTTAGAACTTGATTTTTACCATAAAACTTTGATAATTTTTCAATTTTAATCATTTAAAATGGTATTTAATTTTTTAATAGATTGAGAATAAAAAAGAGGAATAAATATTAAAAGTATTGGCGGAAAGATAAAACTTAATCCAATTAAAATTACTTGTGACATATTAATTTCATTTGGAAAAGACGAATATTTAGCAAAAATTATTGCCGTTAGATAGGCATAACTTAAAAAAATAAAAACGATTAAAACATCTATTTGATTAAAAAATGAAATCCCTAATGTAATTATAATTGGTAAACTTAAAACTGAAAAATAGGTTAAGCACGTTTTTATTTTTTTTAATAAAAATTCTTTTGAGGATAAATTGTAATTCCAAACAAAATATTCATTTTCTGTTTTTGAATGATAGGAAAAGCAAGTAATTCCAATTAATAGCATAGAAAAAACACCAAGGTTAAAATTTCCAACAGACACTGAAATATAAGTTAAGAAATAAGCGATTGGAAAAACATAAAATGTCTTTCTAAACCCAACAGTGAATTCAAATGGTTTTTTGCTAAATGGTGTAGGGATTGTTACATTTACATTTGTACTGAAGTTGAATAACGTTATAATAACTGCAAAGAAATTTAATGTGATAGAAAACACAAATTGCTTATTATAAATTAAAAAGAGCGTAAAAGGCAAACAATAAATAATATTTTCTAATATTCTCAATTTTTTGTAATTGTATTTATTAAATACAGATTTTAAAAAATCATTCCTTTTAGGTTCACTTAATTTTAAAACGGAAATTAATGCAAATAATCCATAAGCATAATTAGCAAATTCTGTTTTTTCAAATAAGTAATTAGATAATAAAACAAATACAAATGATAAAAGTGCATATCCAATCAAAATTGGAAGTCCGAAATCAATCATTTTTCTATTTAGCATTTTAAATTGAAGTAGGAAATATTCTTTCATTCGCATTTTTTCTAATGGTTTGCAACGTGTTTGTATAAGGTTAGTTGCGTGTTTTAAGTGACTAATTTAGCAAATATTTACCGACAAAGAAAGTCCGCGAGGACTTTCGAAGGTACGCTAGAACCAGCAATAAATTATATACGGTGTTGTGCTCTCGTTAATCATTAAGTCTTTGTTCTACTAATTTCAGAACATTTAAAATTTCGCTTTTGGTTTCTTCACCTTTCTTTACATAAATTGAATTCTCCACAAACCACATTGTAATCAAATTCACAAACTCACTATCTTCAATTACATCTTTGCTGTTTAGTTTTAATGTTAAAGTGTTGAAAAATTTCCCTTGGCTCGATGAAACCTCGTTAAGTTTTTTATCGTAAAATTCCCCATTGTAAATTAATCTATTGTAATAACGTTCGTATAGATTTGTAATTGCTATTCTTAAAGAACTTGGGTTTAGAGAAGCTATTTTACCCGATGACACTGTTGTTGTATATGAACCAGTGTTAGGAAAATAGGTATAATTATCTGATGTAAGGTTGACAATAAGTTGTTCGATTTTCTCAAAATCTTTTATTGACAACAATTGGTCTTTTAATTCATTGACTTTGCTTAATTTTTCTTTTTGAAATTTTAATATTTGATCTAATTGTATTAAATCGTTTTTGAGATCGTTTTTAAGATTATTTAAAAAAACAATCTGTTCTCGCTCATTTTTGTTTGTTTCATTCCAATTATTAATTGATAATGCAATCAAAATACCAATAACCACAAGAACAATTTCTCCAATAGCATATTTAAAGTACGTTCCAGTTTTATTTTCCATAAGTAAGTTTTGACGAATTTTTCTAAAGAATTTTATCATTGGTTAGCGGTTTGTCATAATGAAGCATAACGTTTACATATATACGATATTGGCGGTATGTTATTTGTCCATATATTTTATTATCTCGTTTTTCCAAATTAAATATCCTTTACCATTTATATGAAGTCCATCAAATGAAAATTTTATATTTAATTCATTATCATTTGTTTTCAATAAATCAAAAAGATTCACATAAGTCAATGAATGGCTTTTTGCTATCTGAAGGATTCCTTTATTTATTTCAATAATATCAATGTTTTTCCGATTTGGATTATCTTTTGTTGGCAATAAACTTTGAAGATACAATTCCGTCGCAGGAGTTTTTGTCAAAATTAATTTAACCAATCTTCTATAATTGGAAAGAATTTCATCAACATTATTACCACGTCCTAAATCATTTGTCCCAATCATTAGGAAAATTTTTTGGGGCTTTGAATCAACAACTTCCTCTAATCTGTTAATTACTCCATTTATTATATCTCCACCTATTCCACGATTTTTAATATTTGATTTTCCAAATAATTCATGCCAATCACAACGTTCTGTTATACTATTACCTAAAAATATTATCTCATTTGTATCATTTGGCATTATTTCAAAAATACTTTTTTTAGCATTATAATATTGGGATCGTCTCGTCATTAAAGAACGAGAATCATTTTGATTAACATTCTCTTTTTTTATGTTCTCTTTTTGTGTGTTAAATTTTCTTCTTAAGTGGTCAATGTCACCTTTTTTGTGAATCACGTAACCGCCCAATAAAAGGAATAGAATGTTAAAAGTGATTGAAACAAGTAATAATTTTTTCTTCATAGTTTTCTCTTTTTATGTTAATTGGTTATGCTTTTTTGCTTTCATACAACAAGTTTAAGATTTTGATTTGTTGCGTTAAGTTATTGAATGGAAGTTGCTCTGCTTTAATTACCGCCAACGTTGTTTTGTATGGAAAGTTGCGTGGTTCAGCATCTAATTTAGTAAATAATTAGCTATAAAGAAAGTCTTCGAGGACTCTCGAAAATAGTCTAGAACAAGCAATAAATCATATGCGTTGTTGTGCTTATCATTCTTCTTTTCTAGTTTCAAACATTAGCAATGTTTAGCTATTCATATTGTTTAATATTTATTTTGACCAAGTATCATCTACAGTATTTATTCTAACCTTATTTATTATCCACTATTTTTTTGGACAAGCTTTTTACTTCCCTATACAAAAGTGGTAAAGCTGAATACATCATTTGTCCATGATTGGAGCCATCTAATTCGTGAATTTGCACTTGTTTATGTCCAGCCACTTTCAGCATACGCGTCATATAAGCATTCTCCTCATATCTTCCCAACATCTCTAGTTCTCTATCACCAGTAATAATTAACATTGGAGGCGCATCTGCTCTCACATAATAAAGGGGAGCCATATCATCAATAATCGGCTGTTTACCAGAAATCCCCATCTCTTTACGCACAGTAAAATGCGTAATAGCATGCCCAGAAAACGGGATTAAACCTGCAATTTGATTAGCATCAATATTGTGGACTGCCAAATATTTCTTATCTAATCCCACCATATAAGTAAGGTAACCTCCTGCAGACATTCCCGAAACAAAGATGAGTGATGTGCTACCTCCATATTTTTCAATATTTTTAAAAGCCCAGGCTGTTGCAGCAGCAGCATCTTTTATACAATCTACCGCTTTAATATTTGGAGATAGACGATATTCCACACCAATAACTGCAATACCTTTTTCTTTGAGAAATTCGGGTATTTGGCGTTTACCGCCTGTTAAGCCACCTCCATGAAACCATACAATGGTTGAAAAATTTTTGATGTTAGTTGGATAATAAAAGTCAAATACGCACATTTCTTGCATGTATTTATCGCCTTTGATTGTATCTTCATTATAGTAAGGAATAGTAGTTTCTGTTTTGTATTCCGTTTTTTCTTGAGCGAATACATTTGTCATTAAAAACGTAAGTGTAATTACAATAGTTATTCTTAATTTCATCATATCTATTTTGATTCCTATTAAAATCCTTATGCTCGTTTTTAAATGGTTTAGCATGAAACGAGTTTGTGTATGATTAGTTACGTGTTTTAAGCACTAAAGGTAGTAAATAAATTCATAGATAGAAAGTCCGTTAGGGCTTTCGTAAATTGGCTAAAACCAAGCAATTAATTATACATGGTGTTGTAATTTAGTTGCGAAAGATTTGAGCAAATACGTTTACATTCCTTATCTCAATCCATTAATATCATATCTAGATACAAAACTCCAAACCAATTCAGATGTGTTCTGACCTTGAAAAGTTTCGCTATACCAAACATGGTCTCCTCCAATGTATTTGTAATGCTCAACAGTAACTAAGCTATCTCCCTGATCATAAACATAATGTTCAATATTGTTGACACTTGTTACGATTGGGGTTAAAACTGTATTATTAAAATTAATCCAATGGTCCAACGTGCTTTGGGCAGAGTTATAGTAACTACTCCCATTGTAGGGGAGAACGCCATCAGAAGTTCCGTGAAGATGCACTACGGGCATTGGATGACTTGTAGGTCCAGTACAATCTAACATAACTCCCGAAACAGAGGCTACCGCAGCAATTAAATCACTTTTATAGTTCGCAAGTCCATACGCCATCATACCTCCGTTTGAGTATCCAGCAGCATAAATTCTCTTCATATCTAAATTATACTGAGATGAGATTTCAGTTATCATGGATTCAATAAATCCAAAATCATCAGCATTACTTTTATTGTCTCCTCCTAATGGACAAGCGTTCCAATGAGATAAACCATCTAAACAACTACCTTGAGGATAGATTAAAATAAAAGTATCAGCTTCTGCCAATGAGCGCATATCTGCTTCTTGCATATAATCACTTGCACTGCCACCAAATCCATGAAAATTCAGCATTAGTGGAACAGAAGATGTTCCATCATAAGAGTTTGGTATATACAACACATATTCTCTGTTGAGACCGTCATGAACTATAGTCTGTGCATTAGTATTTGAGTAACATTCCTCT
>Ga0115007_10001735_pt1 | contig 13872 bp, 12 predicted proteins | sample ArcOceMetagenome_2_FD_87166 | JGI IMG/M metagenome (GOLD analysis project Ga0115007, IMG submission 87166) | Marine eukaryotic phytoplankton communities from Arctic Ocean - Arctic Ocean ARC135M Metagenome | ecosystem: Environmental > Aquatic > Marine > Oceanic | place: Arctic Ocean | collected... | reverse complement strand
TAAGCCATGCTCTACTTTTAATCGACTAGAGGCTTTCTCGTTCATATCAGCGCTATAAAACTGATAATTGTTACGACCTTGCGCTTTCGCATGATACAACGCTGTATCCGCATTACGGAAAAGTGTATCGGCTGTATTACCGTCTTCGGGGTATAAAGTGATACCAATGCTCGGCGTGAGCGTAAGCTCCAGCTCATCACTATAGATAGGCGCAGATAAACTCTGCATTAAGCGCTCCGACAAGTTAGCAGCCGCACTCAACACTTCGCCGCGGCGTACTGTTAACAAAATAGCGAACTCATCTCCGCCAATACGTGCAACGCTATCTACATCCCTAACAACACGAGTTAATCGCTCAGCAGTCCTTTTTAAGACGACATCACCAACGCCATGCCCTAAAGAATCATTAATATTTTTAAAGCGATCAAGATCGATAAAAATAAGAGAGAACTTCTGCGTCCAGCGCTGCTCCGCACGCGCGATGTATTGTTCAACTCTATCATGCAACAAACGACGGTTTGGCAAGCCGGTTAAGTCATCATACTCGGCCAAATATTTAAGCTGCTGCTCCGCCAATACATGCTCAGAACGATCACTAAAAGTAGCCACATAATTTTTAATGTGTTTTTGTTCATCACGAAATACAGAGATAGCCATCTGCTGTAAATAGATATCGCCCTGCTTAGAACGATTCCATATCTCACCTTGCCATTGATCAAATACCGCCAAGCTACTCCATAAAGCACGAAAGAATTCAGCGGTGTGCTGACCTGACGATAAGAGACTAGGGTTTTTACCTAACACACTCGCTTGTTCGTAGCCGGTGATTTTTGTAAACGCAGGGTTCACGGCAACAATAAGATTATTGGCATCAGTAACTATAATACCTTCACGAGACGTATCAAAAACGCAGGCAGCTATATCAAGATCTTGCTGATTTTTAGAAAAAGCGAGCTGAGTAACATCAGACTGGTTGGAAAAACCTTGCTGCAAGGCAATCAATGCATGGCGATAACGCCACACGAGAGTCAATAGCAACAAGACAACCATCAAGGCAATTAAAAATAATGGCTGTACGCACTCAAAATAAGGCGAGTTAGCCGCAAGCCAACTGGCTTGCCTAGCCTGGCCGTCACCAGGGGTCATGTCTGCAATAAGCACCCAACCCCACGCATTAAATTTTTCGATTAGCGCCAGCTTGGTAACAGACGATCCAGATGCACTATCAAGCCAATCATACTCGCTAAAGCCACCGCCTTTTTCAGAGACCGCTATCATTTCACGCATCAAAGCACGAAACGCCATATCGTCAACTTGCGAATAGTGAAGTAACTCAGACGAACTATCCATTAACGGGCTATACAGCACGTTTCCGGCCTTATCAATTACCGTAAATACACCTTTTTTACCAATATGAATACTCGATATACGCTTAATGACTTTCTTTTGTAGACTTTGCTGCGCCAATTCAATGTAATCACCCGCCCCAATCACCCAATCTAACGGAGCAAAGTACTTCACATAGGAGACCTTATCGTGCATTTCCGAGCCGTGGTAAGGCATATACCAGCGATAATAAGCAAAACCTGCATCGTTAGGATTTTTAACCGCATCCAAGACCGCTCTCATGATATAGGTGCCTTTGTCGTCCTGATTATCAACCAACACCTGCCCCTCTAAGGACGGGTTAGAAGGCAACAAAATACAAAGACCCTGCATATCATCCACAAACAAATAGCCTAAGCCCTGTTTAAAACGCCAACGGCGCAAGGATTCCACTATAAGTGTTTGAAGCTCAGATTGGGGGAGTTGTTCATAGAAGCGCTGGTACAGATAGGTCGCGTGACCGTGCGCCTGTTCTACTTGATCTTTAAGCTGCTCTTTTAAATCGTGCTCTGACTGGTTCTGCATGTGAACAAGATAGTCTTGCAGAGAGTCCATTTCATTTTGCAATCGATCTTGGCTTATGGCCAATATGCCGGGCGAATGCAGGGGCTTATGACCAAAAAAAACACTTTGGTTCATCCACAACACACAGAGAATTAACGTAGTAATAATACACGTCAAAATAACCAGAAAAAATACAGCAAGTCGACTAGTTAAATATTTCGGCAGCGATAAAAAATCGGTAGGCACTGTCATATTATGCGAAGCAACTCTAACTGAATTGCAAGCTTATCCACCGCTTAGTGGAGGCTTGTTTGAATTATTGGGTTACTAAAAGTACCTAATTGTAACAGAGACCCCACAAACATGAACATAAACTTAATAATTTCAGCTAGATAAGCCTAGGTATTTAACAGTTGAGCTTTATACTTAGCGTAATCCGGACTCGCTTCTTCACTGTAGTTAAGGTTTTTAAACACGCTTGTCAGTGTCATAAAATGACTATGCGCCGAGGATTTATCAGCAAAAGCAGGCAAAGCTCCCATCATTTTTTTAATTAGCATCAGCTGTTCATCTTGACGAGCAATGGATGTCGAGGCATCAACCGCATCAAACGCATCTTGCTGAAGGAAAACATCATCTAAAAACTTTGCTTTTAGAAAAGTACAATAATCGGCCAAGGTTACACCTTCTTCACCGGTAACCTGCATCATCTGCTCAACCGACTCTGCATCAAGTAGCCATTGTTTTATCTCGCCCACCCGGGCCTGCCAATCAGCCCCCAGCGTGACGCTATACCAAACCGACATCTGCTCTGCATAACGCGACCAAGAAAGCAGGGGATCAATAGCCGGATAAGCGCGCTTGTATGCACGCTCAGCGCTTAGACCTAAAAATGTTTTCACCGCTCGTAAAGTCGACTGGGTAACAGGCTCTTCAAAATTTCCCCCCGCAGGAGAAACGGTTCCGATCATCGTTAGCGACCCCACCTGTCCTGCATTATTTTTTAATACGCCTGCTCGTTCATATAACGCCCGTACCGATGAATCTAAATAGGCAGGAAACGCCTCTTCACCTGGAATTTCTTCCAATCGTCCGGAGGTTTCACGCATTGCTTGCGCCCACCGAGAAGTAGAATCAGCAATAAGGAGCACACTAAAACCCATTTGCCGATAATATTCGGCCAATGTTAAACCGGTGTACACCGAAGCCTCACGGGCAGCTACTGGCATGGATGAGGTATTACAGATAATAATAGTGCGATCCATCAAGGTTCCGCCTTTGGGATCTTGCATAGCGGGAAATTCAGTGATGGTTTCAACCACTTCACCCGCACGCTCTCCGCAAGCGACAATGACAACAATATCCACATCAGAAAAACGAGCTATTAATCCCTGCAAAACGGTTTTTCCCGCACCAAAGGGGCCCGGTATACAGGCAGTACCGCCTTTAGCAACAGGGAAAAAAGTGTCGACTAATCTTATCGACGTTAACAACGGAGCGTCCGGATAACAGCGTTGAGAGCTGCCCGATTTCAGCATAGGAGTGCTTAAAGGAATACGCACTGGCCATCTCTGAAGCATAGATACTTCAATTTCATCTTCTGCTAACGTCTTAGGTGCGCCTAATACGTTCGTCAGTGACCGCAAGCGGGCTACAATAGTTGTGACGGGAAAGCTACCCTCTTGGATCCATGTGACTTCAGCCATACCGGAAAGCGTGAACGGCACCATAATTTGATGAACAAAACGCCCCTCCTGCACTACGCCTAAACAATCCCCCGCTCTAACCTGGACACCTTCTTTTACTGAGGGCACAAATGCCCATTGCTTATTCAGATCCAGTCCTGAGACATCTAAACCCCGGGGTAAAAAATATCCGTGTCCCGAAGCGATCACCTCCAGCGGGTTTTGCAAACCATCATAAACCTGACCCAACAAACCAGGCCCTAACACCACCGACAACATATTCCCGGTTTGCTCAACCGGATCTCCGATAGCTACACCCCGTGTATTCTCGAATACTTGAACATCAGCTTCCCCCCAACGAACGCGCAACACCTCGGCTTTTAAGTATTCTTGACGGTCATCATCACCTCGCCGACGCGGGCAAATATGGACTAACTCATTTTTGATAACAGGGTAAAAACAACCGTGTTCGTCTTTTAACAAGTTGATGGTAACAATATCATCACGCACCACTTTAACAATGGCACTGATCAAACGAAGGGCTTCATCTTGTGACTTTTGCTCTTCTGGCTTTGTCGACAAGCTATCTGCTGGCAAGATCATAATGCCTCCTGCATGAACGCTGGCAATGATTGCTTTGCACGCACGAGAACATGCTCACGCATTTGCCCAAACAGCGGCTCATTCTCAATAGCCTGCCGCACCGAAGCACCTGATTTATTAACTACTTGTGTACTAGACCGACTGGCATTGACACGCTCTAGTATTATCCATCGTAAGTAATAACTGGCGATATTTTCAAAACGAAACATTTCACTTTGTTCACAGATAATTAATTGACTCCAGAGCCACTGATCTAATATCAGCTGAGCTTTATGAGCTTGCCTTTCAGTTAATGCTTTGGCTATCGCAGCTAACTCTGGATACCGCGCCTCCAAACCAAAGAGCACATCATTTGCTCGTCGTTTAACTTGCTGTTTATGATCACCGTATTCAAAAGTTAACTCCTTCTGACCCGCTAGCCTATCCCTTACCGCAGCTAATAGTGCCAACGCCTCTCCCATTTGTTGGAAAAAAACGCGGATCAGCGGTGATTCAATCTTTTGGCAGTTAGCTTGCCACTCACTTACCCATTGCACATTCGTCCTCAGCCAACCGGAAGAGGACGAAAACAGCGACTCCATAACATTCAATTGCCGCCAATCCTCCTCCGTTAGAGCAGCAAGACGCTGCTCTAACCCAATACGGGAAATCGGCAATACTTTATTCGCTTCAGGGGGGGCTAAGTATGGTAACGATGTAATCATCGTAATATAACGACTCATGAGCGAATAACTCCCTCAAGCATGGCTCGAAATCTAGGCTGAAGGTGCTCCAGCAAAAGCGCCGTAATGGTATGATCAGTCAGTTCTACTTCGATAGATTGCCCCTTCAAGCGAACCTTAAGCCCCTGACCTGCATGTGTTGCTATCGTTACACCCTGTCGTAATTGCTCACCGGTTAATGCTTGAACATACTGACTTAATGCATCTTGATTATAGGCTTTAGGGTTACTACGCAATTCAGCTAAGCCGACCTGCTTTTCAGGCAATAGCAGCTCTAGCTCACTCTGGTCATTGGCACCAATGACCGCTTTCGCTTGCCCCACCAGCTCAAGAATCATCTTGGCCAACATACTTTCATCCAGCACCTGCTCACGCACTAGGCGCCCCAACTGCTCGGAGAAGCGCTGTACGAGAGTTTCTTTGACATGTAACTGCACATCACGGGCCGCTAGGTGAAGCGCATCCTCAGAGGCTTGCTGCTGACGAGCGATAGAATCCTTGGCTTGCTTTAATAAGCGGTCGGCTTCTTGCTGAGCTTGATTCACCAACCAGTCAGCACGCTGCTGCGCTTCGGCTATTAGCTTTGCTGCTTCTTGCTGGCCTGCGATAACGCCCTGCTCTTTCAAGCGCTCAATTAACGCCTCTACACCAGACGATGTAGCTTGTTGATCTGTCATCACCGCCTCCTAGGCTGGCAAGCTACCGCTCAAGACTAAGGCAAAAATAAACACAAATACGGCAAAACCTTCCACTATGGCTGCAGGAGCCAGCGACAAACCGAAAATTTCAGGTTTGATGCGCGACACATTAATCGCTGCCGCACAGCAACGTCCTTGATAAATACCACTCACCAAAAGAGATGCTCCACATAACACGCCAATAGCCGCAATACCGGGCGCATTAGCCAGCGTAAGCTCCCGGTTAAGCGAGAACATCACTACAATGCCGAAAATAGATTGAGAGGAAGGCATCGCTGAAATCCCAATATACCGGCCATGCCCTGAATCGGTTTCAACCAAAGCACCACAGGCGGCTTGACCAGCTAAAGCACACCCTAAAATACTGCCTAGGGCGCCTAACGCCATAGGCGCGTATAAACCTGCCCACCCCAACATTAACATTAGGTTTTCCACGGTGTTACCTCCTGTTTTTTAAACGGCCGAAAGGCGTAGCCTTCGTCCGCTAAACTCCAATTGAAGAATTCAATTAAATTAAGCCGCAAGCCATGTATAACCCCACTCACAACGGTGAGGGTAAAGTTAAGCAAATGACCCACTAACAATATAAGTACTTTAAAAAGAACACCTAATTCAGGCATCGCGATTGCCACTTGGTCAGCCAACTGGTTAAAGGTAATAGCCAAGGATGCACTCGCTAACCCTAAAGCGAAGAGCCGCAGATAACTCAAGACATCACCGAATAGTTTACTGAGGTTGGATAGCCCTATAATCCCAGTGATCCAGCGCTGCTTCCCCCAACCGCTTTTTTGGGACGAAAAAATAACAATAGCCATTAAGGCCATCCCAATAACAACCTCATGCCACACGGTTACCTGAGTTAGCCAACCCTGGAGTGCGGTTATTAAAATGATGATCCAAGCCAAGGATGCGAGCATGGATAGATGAAACCGCCGTAACCACATCTGTAGAAGGTTAGCGATCACTAAATGCACAACACCTAGGGTAATCGAGAGTGCCATCATGCTACTAAAGTCATTAATATCCATGACCTTGAGTGATGCCAACCACGCCGTTGGCGGCTCGGCCCCAAAATACCCGCCAACAAGAACCCCCCAACCAACACCGGCAACCACAAGCGCAAGAATAAGATTGCGCATGCGCTGCCCGATAATTGATCGACCCAGCTTACGCCAATAAAAAGCCAACCCAGCGGCTATTAATAGGGCATAACCGGCATCCGACATAATCACGGCAAAAAAACAAACAAAAGAAAAGAAGACTAGGCGTGACGGGTCCCACCCTTGATAGGCAGGCAGCTTAAAAAATCCAATGAGGTTTTCACCGGCGGCTACCGATACCGGGTTTTTTAACGCGGTCGGAGGCTTTTCATTAGATAACGGAGCGCGTAACTGTAGCGCTAGCTCATTCGCCTCAGCAAAGGCTTGCAGTGCTGCACATTGATCTTCAGTAACCCATGCGGTAATAACGAATAGCGCATCCGACTGCCAGACATCCTTTTCTGCCAACCCCAGCTGGTATTGATCATCAATTACAGCTAACGAACATTGGAGGCAATAAAGCCATCGACTTAACGACTCCCGCTCAATTTCAGCCTCTTCATAATCACGCTCTGTTTGGGCCAACTGACCTTGCAACGTTGATAACGAAACACTACCTGTATGGGTACGAGCAATAGGTAAAGCGTCCGCAGCCGGTTCGTCTTCATCGATAACGACGATGTAAGCATAGCGATGATCTTTGTGTACTTGTTGCCACGCAAGTGCCACCCGATCCATCTCTTTAACACGATAAAGTGGCAGCCGATAGAACCAAAGGCGTTGACCATCAAGACTTTTTAAATCAGGCAAGTCAAAACTTCCCCACGGACGCAAATCAGCAATCCGGCGCTGCAAAAACACGCGCTGATCAGCTAAATCGCGCAATCGCTGCCGGTTAGCCGCAACCTGGTTAATAAGCTGGTGGGCGTTAAACTGTTGATCGTATAATTCTTGACGACGAATACGCTGGCAAGCTGATAAATATTTAATGGCTTGCTGTGCATCTTCGGGATTAATAGCCAGTGTCTGTTGATCTCCGGCCATTGATTCATCCGAGATCAGCGTCTTTGCGGGCAGCGCTACATCAGCCGCTAGCAAATGCAAAACACCCAATGATTGCAGCCCATCTAACACGCTTCGCTGATACTGACTTAACCCGATTAAACTGGCATGACATAGTCGCTGAATACTCATGATTCGACCGACCGACGTCTTTTCTGCTTCGCTATCTTGGCTCTTACCACTCCCGCTCGCTCATTATCAGCTAACGCTATACGTATCCGGCGGATGTTTTTCTCGGCACGGGGAATAAGTACTTTATCGAATAAGTTTAAGCGCTGGGTTGCTTTCAATAAGCCGGCATCCAAACACCGTAAGCGCTCGACCAGCACTTGATGATCAATCCATAAGCGACATGCCTGCTCTAATGCATCAATGAGCAAATCGCTCCATATAGGCGTAGCTGGGCGACAGACGAACGCACGCACGATAGTTACTTTATCTAGGCGCGGCAAGACCAAACCAACAAGATTGTCTTCTGCAAAGACGAGTTCAGTAATCTTTACGAACTGATTTAAGTCGACAGAATCCACGTTAAGCATTGGAAAGTTGAGAGCCACCTCTGCACGCTGCCGATATTGCTGTTCAGTGATAGCGGCCAAGGCGGTTCTCGCCTGAGAACGAGCAGACATTAACTGTTTACGCTTCATATCCAACGCAGGGACAACGCGCCTATAAACAGCTAGACGACTGACTTCGTGATTGAGCGTGCTTTTATTTAAAGACAGACGCTTCACAATAATTTCCCTGAAGGAACCGTCTCTGAACGAGCGGACTCTACCTCATCAATTTGCTTCGCTGCGGGCGATTTTTTTGACCTCTCTGCTGAGACGCTGGGTAGATACTTATCAACTAAAGCCTGCTTCATTAACAGCTCATGAGGTTGAAAATGGTCCGCTAGCATAGACCAGCTCAAATCAAGCGCAGCCTCTAGTGACATCGATGCGTTTATATCCATGAAACGAACGCGAAACTGCTCGCCAAAGGCCAGTAAGCGTTCATCATATTCACTTAAATCAAACGACATCGCTTGTTTCTGGGCAGCTTCTTCTGACGCCGCATAAAAACGTATCATGGTATTCATTACCTGCCCATGATCCTCTCGCGTTTCTTTACCGATTACATGCTGCTTAAGTCGGGATAAAGAACCAAACGGATCAATTACACCATCGTGCAGATAGTATTGCCCTTCAGTGATATAGCCGGTGTTATCTGGCACGGGATGGGTGACATCACCACCGGGCATGGTTGTCACAGAAAGAATCGTTACCGAACCCGCCCCTTGGTAATCACAGGCGCGCTCATAGCATCTAGCGAGCTGCGAGTAAAGGTCACCTATATACCCACGATTAGACGGGATATGCTCCAATGCAATGCCTACCTCCTTTAAGGCATCGGCATAAGCCGTCATGTCTGTTAACAAAACAAGGACTCGCTTGCCTTCTTCAACCGCAAACCGTTCAGCCACAGCAAGGGCCATATCCGGAATCAGCAGCGCTTCCATCACAGGATCTGAACCTTGATGCACATACATCACCGTTTTGGACAGAACCCCAGCCACTTCAAAAGCCTCTCGAAAAGCATAGTAGTCGTCAAATGTTAACCCTATTCCACCAAACACTAAGATATCAGCGTCAGCATGGGCTCCTATTTGCGCTAGCAGCTGATTATAGGGTTCTCCTGCTACGGAAAAAATAGGGATTTTTTGACTTTCAACCAGGCAATTAAACAGATCGATCATGGGCACATTTGTGCGGATCATTTTAGAAGCTAAAATCCTCCGAGCTGGGTTTACTGTCGGGCCATCAATTGTAACTTTAGGTTCATCAGTTAACGCAGGTCCTCTATCCATTGCGAACCCGGTACCACTAAAAATACGACCTAGAATATGCGGAGAGAACACCACCTCCATCGAATGCCCTAAAAAGCGAATTGTCGAATCAGTAGACAACCCCTTCGTACCGGAAAAAACTTGCAGAGAAATATGCGACTGCTCAAGAAGGATCACTTGCGCAAGAAAAGTAGTCTGTTGCCCTGATCTCAGACTCTCAATAATAGCCAAGTCACCAAAGCACACCGAAGAACGCCCCTCCTCATTTAGAGGAACATCAAGCTTAACAATATCTCCAACAATCTCTAAAATACGAGAATACCGAACCAACCACTGAGAACCATTTTGAGACAAAGCCAAACTCCTTACAGCTCATCTCAGAACACCAAGAAGAAGCCTGATTAAAAATCGGCGAGTTTCCACGCGTCGTAAGCCACCGTCTCGTAAGGGTGCGATGATTTTAAAGTAGTAATAATCGTCTGGATCAAATCATCACTGCAAACCATCTCGACCTTCCACTCAGAGACTTTTTCAATACAGCCTAATTGACCAATAAATGGCTGGCTGCCCTCTGCTGGACGATATTGGCCTTCACCCAACACCTGCCAGCAACAATGATCATAATTCCCAATCTTACCAGCACCTTGAGCAAACAGAGCCGTTTTAACCGCCTCTAAATGGGACTCAGGTACAAAAAAAGCCAACTTATACATACACTACCGTTTTTATATAGAATGGATATTGATCTAGCGCAGAATAGCCGTAACTACCGAACACTACTCGTGTTTATAGACAGAACCGTGAGCAAGGTGTTCACTCTCAGTAACTAAATGCAGGTAACAGAGGGTACAGGTTATCTGATGCGAACCTGAAAAGGGCATGAAGCGGCAAGCCAATCATGGAAACTAGCTTGCCGAAGCAAGTACTTAGAGCTCTTCGAGCTGACGGCGCATATCCGCCAATTTACGCTCAACTACTTTTTCTAAATGGCTCATTTCTTCTAATAAGCGCTCTTTGCGTGTTTGCGTATTACGCTCTTCGGCAACCAACTTATCCAGCTCATCGACAGCATGCAAAAAATAAGGCGATGATTCAGTCGTGTCTATGTACGGAACACGACCTTCATTAACACGCAGGGTTTTATGCGTACGCTTAAACTTAAACTTTTTGCTTTTCGTAACCCAATCACCTTGATGACGACTGAAATAAATTTTTAGAACATCCGATTCACCCTCAATACGGGCCGTATAGCGTTCAATATTGTAAGGGTCATCAATACCCATCTCTTTTAAGATCGGAAACTTTTCAGAAGACACGCCGTCACTCTCCCATATGGTTAATTGTTAATCAATTGTAGCAAGTATAGACACTTTAAAGCGATGAGAGACATGACTTATTATGAATGGGTCGCAAAAACAAAAAAAGCCGCAATTAAGCAGCTTTTTACAAAAGTTTTTCTGGTTATTAGCGTAAATTCAGCACATCTTGCATATCAAATAAGCCTGACTCTTTTTCAGCCAGCCAACCGCACGCCCGAACCGCCCCTTTTGCAAAAGTCATGCGGCTACTCGCTTTATGGGTGATTTCAATTCGCTCACCTTCTGTTGCAAACAAAACCGTATGATCACCCACAACATCACCCGCACGAATGGTTTCAAAACCGATCTCTTTTTGAGTACGCGGACCAATCTGACCTTCGCGACCATACACAGCACATTCTTTTAAATCCCGGCCCAGTGCGCCGGCAACCACCTCACCTAAACGCAACGCCGTACCCGAAGGAGAGTCGACTTTATGACGATGGTGCGTTTCGATAACTTCTATATCGTAATCATCGCCTAATGTTTTGGCGACCAGATCTAGGACCTTAAAGCACACGTTCACACCTACGCTCATATTAGGTGCAAACATAACGGCTATTTTTTCTGCCGATGCCTTTAAATGCCCAGTTTGCTGTTCATCAAGGCCCGTTGTGCCTATTACAATCTTCTTCCCGTTGGCGACACAAAAATCAAGATTCAGCATAGTTAACGCCGGAGTCGTGAAATCAATCAGCACATCAAAATCATCTTTTGCAGCATCTAAGCTAGTAACCAATGAAATGCCTTGACGACCTACCCCCGCTAGCTCCCCCGCATCAGCACCCACCAATGTACTTTCAGGATGAACAACCGCCGCTCCTAGCGTAAGGCCCTGTGCTTGGCACACAGCCTCAATTAACGTTTTACCCATGCGCCCAGCGGCGCCGATTACTGCGACTCTCATTCTTTCTATTCCGTATTATTTAGCGACAGCCTTATCATCGCTAGTATCAAGATCGAAACGCTGATTCATATCTAATGCAGGTTTATCACAACCTGAAGACCCAACAACCCGGGCTGGCACGCCCACAACGGTTTTGCAGGGGGGTACGTTTTCTAAAACCACACTACCGCCACCCACTTTAGCGCCTTTGCCCACTTCGATATTACCAAAGATTTTAGCGCCTGCACCAATCAATACACCCTCGCGTATCTTTGGATGACGATCACCTGTTTCATTACCTGTACCACCCAACGTAACCGACTGCAGAATAGACACATCATTTTCAATGACGCAGGTTTCGCCTATAACAATACCGGTCGCGTGATCAAACATAACACCTGAACCAATAATCGCAGCAGGGTGGATATCCACCTGAAAGACTGAGCTAACTCGGCTTTGGATATAAGATGCCATCGAACGACGACCTTGCTCCCACATCCAGTGCGCAACACGGTGTGACAAGAGCGCGTGAAAACCTTTGAGATACAACAGGACAGTTGAATATTTATCCACAGCGGGATCACGTGTACGAACGGCTAAAATATCCAAGCAGGCCGCTTTAATAATTGAAGGGTCGGCCGTCATTGCTTGCTCAAGAAGCTCACGCAACAACACAGGAGACATGACATCATCGGACAGTTTACTGGCCAAGATAAATGACAAGGCCGATTGAAGATCATTGTGATTAATAATACTTGAGTGATAAAAGCTTGCTAAAAAAGGCTCAACAGAGACCTCTGTTTTCGCTTCTTTCTGAATGCTCAGCCATAAATCAGCTGGCGTTATGGTCAAGTTAGTCATTCTTATCCACCAGACTAAGCGGGCCGCTTAGCGGCCCGTTAAGATCAATCTTCGAAGAACTTCTTCACTGAATCAAAGAAGGAATGCTTTTTAGGGCTGTGCTTGCTATTGCTGTTACCTTCTTCCGTCGCCGTTTGAAACTCTTTTAGAAGCTCCTTCTGACGAGAGGTCAGCTTAACAGGCGTTTCAACAGTAACACGTACCATCAAATCACCAGCACCACCACCACGGACAGGCGCTACACCTTTTCCGCGTAAACGGAACAGCTTACCTGTTTGTGTTTCAGTAGGCACTTTCAGTTTCACACGACCGTCCAAGGTAGGCACTTCCAACTCACCACCCAAGGCTGCATCTACAAAGCTGATCGGCACTTCACAGTACAAATGACGCCCATCACGCTCGAAGATAGGATGCTCAAGCACGTTAACTTGTACATACAAATCACCTGCTGGGCCCCCATGCGAACCGGCCTCACCCTCTCCTGACAAACGAATACGATCACCCGTATCAACGCCGGCTGGGATCTTAACCGATAACGTCTTCGTCTTCTTAACGCGACCTTGACCATGGCACGAATTACAAGGATCGGAAATTATCTTACCTTCACCACGGCAGGTTGGGCATGTTTGCTGTACAGAGAAGAAACCTTGCTGCATCCGCACCTGACCCATACCACCACAGGTGTTACAGGTTTTAGCGCTCGAGCCAGACTTGGCACCGCTACCATCGCACGTATCACAACCGACCAATGTTGGAACTTTGATCGTTTTTTCGATGCCCCGAACAGCTTCTTCTAGCGACAAGTCCATGGTGTAACGCAGATCAGCACCGCGCTGAACCGAGCTACGGCGGCCACCGCCACCTCCACCACCGAAGATATCGCCAAACACATCGCCAAACACATCCGAGAAACCACCATCAAAACCACCACCGCCTCCGCCGCCCATACTAGGGTCGACACCCGCGTGGCCATACTGATCGTAGGCTGCTTTTTTCTGCGCATCCGATAAGACTTCGTAGGCTTCATTGACCTCTTTAAACTTATCTTCAGAGGTTGCATCATCTGGGTTACGGTCAGGATGGAACTTCATCGCCATGCGACGAAATGCTTTTTTGATTTCCTGATCACTGGCGTTGCGATCAACACCTAAAACGTCGTAATAATCTTTCTTAGACATATCCGGTTCTATTCTACTTCAGCGGTTAGCTCCCGCCGGGAGCCGGACACGACAACGCGGG
>Ga0115007_10001734_pt1 | contig 13874 bp, 16 predicted proteins | sample ArcOceMetagenome_2_FD_87166 | JGI IMG/M metagenome (GOLD analysis project Ga0115007, IMG submission 87166) | Marine eukaryotic phytoplankton communities from Arctic Ocean - Arctic Ocean ARC135M Metagenome | ecosystem: Environmental > Aquatic > Marine > Oceanic | place: Arctic Ocean | collected... | reverse complement strand
TGGAGTCACGATTTTCGACCCAGTTATCAAAAATTAGGAATTCTTAAAACACAATTCCCAGAAATTCCTTTATTGGCGGTTACAGCAACAGCGACACCGCGGGTTTTGGAAGAAATGTATAAATATTTAAATATAACTGAATCAAATGAATATGCTTTGGGAACAAGGAGGACAAATCTTATGATAAAAGTTTTACCCAAGTCTGAATTTACACAATGCAAAATCACAGAACCAACTATTGTATATGTCCAGACTCGCAAATTATGTGAAAAATTGCACGATGATTTTATGAAAAAAGGTATTTCCTCAGCTTATTATCATGGTGGGATGCAGAAAGAGGCAAAAGAGAGAAGCCATGAATTATTTATAAATGGGGAAATTTTGGTAATTGTGGCAACTATTTCATTTGGAATGGGTATCGATAAGTCAGATATAAGACACGTTGTAAATTACGGAGTTCCTTCAAATATAGAAAGTTACTATCAGGAGATTGGTAGAGCTGGAAGAGATGGAATAGATAGCAACGCTACTATTTATTACGATGATAGTGATTTTAGAACAACCGCATATCTTATATCTCTATCTCAAGATAAAGAACAAATCAAAATTAAAACTCAAGGTATGAATACGTTTCGATGTTTTCTTAAAGAAAAAAACATATGTAGACAACAAATGATAGATTACTATTTTGCTACTGGTAATTTCGCATCAGAAGACGATGTAAAAGATATACCAAAATGCAATATGTGTGATAATTGTTTGTCTGGACCAAAACAAGATATGATTGACGTTAGTCTTGAAGCGGCTTCTATTGTTAACATTGTAAAAAATATTTACTTGAAAAATAGACATAATTTTGGTGTTAAAAAAACAGTTTCTAAAATTCGACGAAAAATTCTACCAAAAAAAACAGAGAAATGGATAAAGGGTTTAATTGAAGTTTTGGTGACTAAAAATGTGTTGAGAATGGAAAAAGCAGGATATGGATTTGTAATAAGTATTGGTAGTGTCCAGTTGAAAAATATATCACCACTTAAAGCACGGATTACTGATAGTAAGTCTGTAAAAAAGAATATTTTCAAAATTATGGAATTGAGAAATAAAATAGCGAATAAATTCGGATTAATACCAACATCCTTTATAAATGATAGGGTTATAATGAATATTGAGACAGAATCCCCCAAAAACATGACAGAATTGTGGAGTGTTGATGGTATTTCAAACGATTTCATTATGACAACACCTTGTATAGAATTTATGGACGAGTATGTAAAAAAAACCAAAAGTCCACAAAAAAAACCAAATAAGATAAGGGGTAAAAATAGGGACAATGTATATAAATTTTATAAACAAAATAAATCATCAAAAGAAATATCTAAACTTTTGGGTGTAAAAGAGCAAACCGTTGTTAGTCATATTTTACATATATTTGAACATTACGAAGACGAAGAAATAGTCATGGACTATTTTGATTTAACGGAAGAAAGAGAATATAAAATAAAAAATGCGATAAAAAAAGTGGGAACAGACAAACTTAGACCTATTAGGGACGCTGCGGGTGATGTAACATACGCACAAATTAAATTATATTTATTGGTTGATAGAATAGAATCGTCTTGATATAGAATACAACTAATAATTAAATTTTTTATGAAATAAAGCAAAAAGGTAATGCAAATATCTCTCCAAATAAATTTTCTTCGAGTTGTGATAGAATACATTTGTTGTCATTTATTTTCTATGATAGTATAATTATATGGATATATCCATATAATGTTTGGAAATAGTATCCATAATAAGTGTAATAAGCATTCCAATATAATGTGCTTTAAAAAATATATTTTTTATAATAGTCATAAAAAATATATTGCTCTTTTTTTAAAATAGTTAAGGGATATAATGCTTGTCAATAAATATATTAATATTGTCATTGCATAATAAAGGAATATTCTCATTAATTTTACTGTCTTCCCATTCCCACCATCTAATTTTCAATAGTTTTTGAATTTGTTCTGGCTCAAATCTATATTGAATAAATCGTCCAGGATTCCCACCAACAATAGAGTAAGGTTCAACATCTTTAATAACATAAGTATTAGTAGCAATAATAGCACCATCACCAATAGTTACTCCACATTTGATTTTAACATTATTGGCAATCCAAACATCATTACCGATTACAACATCTTTAGCATCAGCTAACCAAGTTTTATGGGGGAAGTTATTGAAAATTTGTGGATGTTGATTTCCAAAAGGAAAAGCGGTAACCCAATCTTTTCTATGATTACCCCCAAGATAAATAGTAATATCTCTTCCAAGAGAACAAAAAGCACCGATACGAAGAGTGGTATCTTCGCCCCATTGATTAATAGTAAGATGTTCTCTACCGTATGTGTATTTACCAGTATTTTCTTGTAGAATTTTATTCCAGTCAGTCATTATAAATAAATTAATAATTAGTTTTTAATTTATTTTTTAAATATATTTAATTATTTGTAATATTATCAGTAAAATTTTGAGGTATAAAAAGAGAATATTCTGCAGCTATCATATTGCCTGAATTGTCTGGATTATTTATTGCAGTAGTTATTTGATTAGCCATGGCATTAGATAACTGATTAATAGCATCATTAAATGAGATATTAGTTTCAGGAATAATAGAATCAGTATTTGTACTATTAACAAAATTAGAAGATATATCTCTCCAAAAGCTCTCATTTCTGGATATACTTGGTAAAGTATAATTATTAGATACATCATTATTATTATTAGTAGTTTGTGTAGAGGTAGTTAATGGTATAGTAGGTTGAATGATACGTCGAATACTATATCTACATATAGGACACCTATGATCAAATTCAGTTAAGTATGTAGTTAATGCATCTTGTTTAAACAAATGTCCGCAATGATTAATTTTCATAACACTATCTCCAGAGGTAAATGTTTCCTGAGTAATAGGACATATTGTTTGATTAGTTGTTGATTCAATATCACTCCAATTATTAATGGATGTATTTCTGGAAATATCTTGATTAGATGCAGGATTTCTTGTACTGGAGGTATATAAACTATTATTTAAAATTTGTTGAACTAAATCAAGTCTTCTATTAACTCGTGTGGTTGTTCTTGAAGGATTTGACCAAGAAAAATTGTATCTATCTCTACGTCTTTGTGGGGCGACGGGATTAACCCTATTTGTGGTTCTTCTTGGAGTAGTATAGGTATTAGAGAGTGGAGTATTAAAAGTAGAAGGCCAAGTCATATTAGAAGTAGTTCTATTTTGACGTCTTGTATTATTATCAAAAGTATTACTACGTTGTGAATAATTATCCCCAACATTATTAGTTTGAGAATTATTATTACTTATATTTAGAATTATTCTTGAAAGTTGAGAAGATAATGTTTCAGTAGTTCTGGAATAAGAGATAACCATATTATTATGATATAACATGGAATCTCTTAACAGATTCATATATTCTATCAGTACATGGTTTATATTATTAGATGACATATTTATATAATATTTATCAAATGTGTTTAAATGTAAATTTTAGTATTATATTTATAAACATTATATGTTAAGTATGAATAAGGAATCTATATCAATTAAAAATGAAAACACAGAATTTGAAGAATTTGAAGGAAAAGGATTAACAGGATTAGCAAATTTAGGAAATACGTGTTTTATGAATAGTGCTTTAGCCTGTTTATCTCATACATATGAGTTAAATAAATTTTTAGAAAAAGAAGATTATAAAAAAAATTTAAATAATAAACCTGAATCATTAATTTTATGCGAATGGGATAATCTAAGAAAATTAATTTGGAGTGAGAATTGTACAATATCACCAGGAGGTTTTGTAGGAGCTATTCAAAAAGTGGCGAGAATTAAAGATAGAGTAATATTTACAGGATTTGCTCAGAATGATTTAACAGAATTTTTACAATTTGTAGCAGAGTGTTTTCATAATTCTATATGTCGTGAAGTAGAAATGACAATACAGGGTTCAGCATTAACGGATACGGATAAATTAGCAAAAACATGTTATAATATGATGCGAAAAATGTATAAAAAAGAATATTCCGAATTTTTAAATTTGTTTTTTGGTATTCATGTGTCAAAAATAAATTCTTTAGAAAGCGACTATTCAAATATAACACCGGAACCTTTTTTTAATTTATCAGTACCATTATCGAAAGAAGGAACTTTAGAAAAATCAATAGAATTATATACAAAAATAGAACAATTAGATGGTGATAATTGTATATATAATGAGAAAACTGATAAAAAAGAAAGAGCAGAAAAGCAAATAGCATTTTGGAGTTTGCCAGAAGTATTAGTAATAACATTAAAACGATTTGGAAATAATGGTAGAAAAGACCAAAGAGCAATAGATTTTCCTTTAGAAAATTTAGATTTTACAAATTACATAGTAGGATATGATAAAAATTCATATAAATATGATTTATATGGGATATGTAATCATTCTGGGGGTGTAGCAGGAGGTCATTATACATCATTTGTAAAAAATGCAAATAATAAATGGTATCATTTTAATGATACTAATTGTAATGAAATAAATTTAGGAGCTTTAAAAACTCCACAGGCATATTGTTTTTTCTATAGAAAACAAAAAAAGTAATACAATATATATATATATAAATGGATTCAGTAGATGTATCTCCAACTCAAGGATTTTCTCATATATATGATAGAATGAATAATGTCATTGGACAAACCAATCCAATGGTATTAACAGTATTAAGTGTGATAATAATTTTTTATTTTGTAATATTTAGTTATTTAGGATATACCGCGAGTAATTCGACAGGATATGCAGAAAGTCGAGGTTTGGGTATAATTGAAATAATTATGTGGGGATTAATAATATTTTTAGTTCTTATAAATGGTATTCAATATTTTTTTAAGATAGATGTAAATGCAAATATAAGTAATATATTTAATAAGACACCTGAATTAGATTTAACAATAAGTCCAGAAAAGAAATTAGTAGAAAAAAGTGGTAAAAAAAGAAAAATCAAAGAAGCCAAATTAGAAACAAGCGGTTCTGGAGAAGTATTTAATATTCCAGGCAATGAATATACATATTCAGATGCAAAGGCTTTATGTAAAGCATATGGAGGAAATTTAGCATCATATACTCAAATAGAAAACGCATACAAAAGTGGTGCAGAATGGTGTAATTACGGTTGGTCATCAGATCAAATGGCACTATATCCAACTCAAAAGGTAACTTGGAATAAATTACAAAAAATAAAAGGTCATGAACACAATTGCGGAAGACCTGGAGTAAATGGTGGATATATAAAAAACAATAATGTAAGATTTGGCGTAAATTGTTTTGCTCCAAAACCAAAAATAACAGAAGAGGAACAGACTTTAATGGATAATGCAACACCTTATCCGCTAACACCAGATGAATTAAAAGTGAATAATATGACTCATAAATACAAAAAGAACTTACATTCAATACTTTTAGCACCTTTCAGTTATGATAAATGGTCAGAATAATTTAAAATATAATTTTTTTTCTTTTCATAATTAATATATTTAGTAATTAAACATATTAATTAATTTTAAATTTATTTGTAATATTTTCTAAACAATATTACAATTTTTTGGTGATACCAGTTGATTATTAATAAAATGCTATTAATGTTTTCTTGTTTTATTTCTTCTTTTAGATTTAAATTTTCTGGTTGTTGAATTAGTAGTTTTTCTTTGTTCAGCTAAATGAAGTAATTTGTTATATAAAGAATTATCGACAACACCGCCACCATATTGTTTTATATGATCTTTATCAATTTTATTTTTCATTAACACAAGTCCAACGGGTACTCCCATTCCATTGTTATTTTTATTACCTCCTCCAATCATAGCAGGAAATCCTTGGGATTTTAATAAATTATTGAATTCAAACCCAATACTATAAATCTTTCCTTTTTTTTCATAAATTGTAAAATCACTTTTTTTCATTATATATATCTTTCATAATTTAATTATTCTTTTAACCTAATTAAATCTATAGCAAGATTGGGGTTTTGAAAAAAAATATTTAAATCATATTTTACAGAAATAAAATTATAAACAAGATGTGACAAGCTTTCAGATTGTTCATTATCCCAATCTTTTCCAAATAATTTAATATCTCTAAATGATGTATTATATTTTTTATATAAATCTTCTATTTTAGTCTTAATAAAATATTCGTATTCTAATTGATGATTTTCTATCAATATATCGTTTGTATTTTGGCAATTTGTAAAGTCTTCTAAATTAAGTGATTTAAGATAATCAACGGGGTCAAATTCTTCTTCTTCTATTGACATATTATTTACGGCTAACAGAATATATAAACGTTGCTAATTCATTTCTAAGTTGTTTTTCATTAGTAATAGTGAAATTATTATTGATAATGATATTTTTCAAATCTTTATAAAAATGATTAATAATAACATTGTATTTAATATCGTCTATATTGGTTTTATTCAACCACTTATCAAATTTTCTTTTTTTTTCATTATTTTTGATATCTTCTAATTTTTGTAAAAGTTTATTAGAGATTGAATCGTAATATTGTTTTTCTTCATCGTCTTTATCTTTTTTTAAATTTATTTTATTCCATGAAATAGATTTATTCATTTATGTAATCACTACTGAATTATTTAAATTGTTTAAGAATATGTTCTTTTTATGTCATAAGAAAACTTAATTTCTCTTTTTACCCTTAATTTCTCTATTATTTTTTCAACCATATCTTCATCGTTAAAACATTCCATAAGTGTTTCTCGAACTAAACGGAATGTTAATGGAGATGTTTGTTTAACATTTTGAAATTTTAATTTACCATCTGTAATTTGTATAATAGCATTTTCTAAATTATTTGATTCTGCATAAGTAAAAATGTTATTAGTTAATGAACTACGTTGAGAACGCAAATCTTTAACTTGATGAGATAAATTTTTAATTCTATTATCTAAAGAAACCCAAGACTGAATATTATTTTGAAATCCATCTGACATATATATATATATCATATAAATGATAATATTTAATACATTTATACGATATTAATTACTTTCTACGAGTTTTTCTCTTCTTGCGAGATTTTCTTCTTTTTTTACGAGCAACTCTTCTTTGCACTTTTTTTTGTGTTTTGTATAACAAAAATGGAAGTAAAGCTGTTTTAATGGCGGCAGTAACACTTCCACCTCTACTTTTGCGTGATTTACGTGATTTACGTGATTTGCGTGATTTGCGTGATTTAGATCTTCTACTATTAACTGACATATATAATATATTAAGAAAATTAACTTTTCTTAAAAAGAGAAATTCTTTTATTTTGCAATAAAAGTATAAAAATACCTAAAATTAATAAAAAACTTATAATTACGAAAATAATTGATAAAAATATGTAAGGGTATATATCCTTAATTAACATATCAATTAAAGGACGCATTAATTCCTTAAATTCGTCTTTTACTTCTTTTTTTTTTAAAACATTTAGACATTCATTAATAATTGTTTCTTTAATATCCATTATTAATGAATACACATATTTTTATTATTCTTTGCGTAACTTAGTTAAAGTTATTTTTCTACATTTTAACAAATGGAAAACTTATTAAATCCAACAAAGGATTATCCATTTGATGATATTACTATAAAAACTCCAAGAGCACTTCAAGGAGGTACTTTTTGTGCAAATTTAGAAATAAACGATGGACCGATATTAATACAAACTCCTAAATGTAAAACAAAATCAGGAATTCATAAAACAGCAAAACAATTATACTGTGATTTACTTTTAGATAATGAAAATGAAGAATTTATTGATTGGTTAGAAAAATTTCAAATTAAAATACAAGATTTAATTTACGAGAATAATTCAAAATGGTTTCACGAAGATTTAAGTAAAGATGATATAGAATACCATTGGAATAATTCTTTAAGAACGTATAAAAAAAAACAATTATTGCGTACATTTATTCATAAAGAAAAAAGTTTTAATAAACTAAAATTACAAATATATGATACGGATGAAAATGAATTGACAGGTGATGATTTGACACCGGAAAAAAAAATAATATCTATAATTGAGTTTGTTGGATTAAAATTTTCAAGTCAAAGTTTTCATTTAGATGTTTGTTTAAGACAAATAATGATTATAAATGAAAAACCTATATTTAATAAATGTTTAATAAGAATAAACAATACAGATAAAAAAATTTCAAAATCAATAGATGATAGTGCATCTGTTACTGAAAATACTGAACCTGTACAACAGTCTAATTCGGAAGAAGATGTAAAAAATGAATCCGAACTTGCAGAACAGGATGAACCTGTAATTAAAGTACAAGATGAATATGGAATTACAGTACAGGATGAACATGGATTTGCAGTACAGGACGAACCTGAACAAGTTTTGGGCACTGCGCCAGTAGTAGAAGATGAACCAATAGTTGAAGAGTATCCAGTACTAAAAAAAGATATGAAACAATTAAAAAAAGAGTTTAATGAAAATGAAGTTATGGATAAAGAAACAACACATGAAAAAAGTTTAGAAAGTGTCGAAAATAATGAAATTTCTTCGGTTATTGAAAAAGAATTAAAAAACAAATCTTTAGAAAAAACTAATGATTTAGAAGAAATAGAATTAAAGATTGATAATATTGATACAATAAAATTAAAAGCGCCAAATGAAGTATATTTAGATATTTATAAAGCAGCAAGAGAAAAGGCAAAAAAAGCAAAGAATGATGCAATTAAGGCTTACCTTGAAGCAAAAAAGATTAAAGAATTATATATGTTGGATATTATAGACAGTAGTGATGAAGAATACGAAGATAGTGACGATGGGGAATATGTTGAGGATGATAAACTATTTAGCGAAAACTAAGCTATATTGAAAAAATTTTATGTGTAGATTAATATATATGAAACTTCCAAAACAATTAACTAAAATGTTTCCATTTTTAAAAAAAGACGGTACTGTATTTGTCATAATTTGTGTTGTAGCCGTAGGAGCTCTTTATTATTATTCTTGTAATAAAAACACGTTCCCTCTTGAGCTTAATACCGGAGCTAATGCAGCTGCAAGAGCCATAGATGGCCCAACGCAAGGAGGATATGCTCCTTCAAGACCTTTAGGACAGAATTCTTCACATGCTTCAGCATCAGGAACTGTAACCGATACATATGGATTACCACCGAGTTGTGCAAAACAACAAGTAGTTGACCCATCTGAGTTATTACCAAAGGATAATAACAGTGAGTTTAGCAAATTAAACCCAATGGGTTCTGGAGATTTAAAGAACGTAAATCTCTTAAAAGCAGGATGGCATATTGGAATTAACACTGTTGGTCAAAGTTTAAGAAATGCTAATCTTCAGTTAAGAAGTGACCCACCAAATCCTCAGGTGAATACAGGTCCTTGGAATAACACCACAATAGGTCCGGATAACTCTAGGAGACCTCTTGAAATTGGTGTCGGAAATTAAATAACTAATTCATATATTATTTAATATGATTTAGTTTTATCGCATTATATTATAAATGAAACTTGATATTAATATATTTGGTTATTTAGTAATATTTTTCATATCATTATTCTGTATAAAAATTTATTTTGAATCAGAAATGTTCCATTTGAAATGCATTATAAGTGATGTAGATGGTCACAAATACTGTGTAAGAGAATCACCAAAATTGGAATTAGTGGCTGACTTATTAGCACGTGTAACGGGTAAGTTACAGAAATTAGTTAAATATATGAAAAATAAATACCCAGACCGAAAAAATGTTCAAAGAATGGCTAAAAAATTTAATCCAAGAAAAATAAGCGAAACATTACCAACAAGTGAATTTACTGCTTATTCAGAAAATAAAGGTGAAAAATTAGCATTTTGTACAACAACAACGAAAAAAGGTTCAAAATTAATTGATGAAAATACATTAACATTTGTTGCAATTCATGAGTTGTCGCACGTTATGACAGAATCGGTTGGTCATAAAAAAGAATTTTGGGAAAATTTTAAATTTTTATTAGAAAATGCAGTTGATATGGGTATATACAAAGCGGAAAATTACAAAAAAAAACCCAAACCATATTGCGGTATGACTATTAGTGATAATCCATTTTATGATTTATAATCTATTTTTATAATATATTATAAATGGGAAGAAAAAAAGACTGGAGGTGTAGAAAATAATTAAATTTGCGATAATGCTTTACCAGTTTTCCAAAAACATTGTTTTATACCATCAATATTAAAAGTTTCATCCGGTTGAGCTTTCGATTTAAATATTTTATCCAAAAAAGTCCATCTTATATCTGCCCTGGGGTTACAAATCATAGAACCCCCGTTGAAATGTAAAAAACAGGGAGTTGTTTTAAGAACTGTATTATGAACCCTGCCATTTTTAATTTCAAATTCTTTCCAAGAAACTGCGTGAAAACTCTGAAATATTTCAGAATTTGTATCTAATTTAATATTTTCATTATTACAATTTTCACAATAATAGTTAATAACATATGCTTGGTCGGTTCCCTTTTCACACATTGCTTTTTTTACATCTTCATCTTTCCAGTTCATCATTTTTTTAACAGCTTTAACGTAACCAATATAACCACCTGCATTAGGATATTTATTCTTAATATTAAAAGGGGGTGTTTTGTCCATTTTATCTTGTAAATAATCAGGAAAGCAAACTAATTCTGCACTAATTAATAAATTACAATTAGATGATTTAAATTTATTAATAATTTCATCCATATTAGAATTAATCATAATATCGTAGCAATCTACAAATAATAAAATATCATCATCATCCAAATCTTGTATTACTTTATTTGTTTCATTTATTTTTGTATAAAATCCATACCACTCTTTGGGCATAAGATAATTAACCTTGACATCATATAGTTTTTCTGTTTCTATTATACTTCCCATCATATTTCTATCTGTTCCTACCGTATAAACATGTACAGTCATATATTTATATTAAATTTAAAATCTTTAATATAAAATAATTATAGTTTATTTATAGCACTCAGACATTTATTAATTTGTGTATCTTTATGTTTGTTATAAAAAACACCTTTCCATCGATTTGGAGAATATATATTCATACTGTATTTTATATTATTTTCTTCAAAAGTTTTGGATTTATAAATATGTTGAAAATCTTTACTTATATCTGGAAAATAAGTATCACAATCAAATTCTTCCTCAATTTCTGTTATAAATATATTATTAACTGTATTGTAATCTAACATACTTTCATATATCTGTTGTCCTCCAATAACCCATACATCATCATATTTTGAAAAATCTAAATAAAGAGGAGTTTTAATAAATTTAAAATCTTGAGGTCCAATATTATGTGTTATAGTTTTACTCATTACAAAATTATCTCTTTTAGGCAATGCTCTATCAAAACCTAACCAAGTATTTTTACCCATTATTACAGCATTGTTACCTTTACCAATAGTTAAATTTTTAAAATATTTAATTTCGTTTTTCAATGTCCATGGTAATCTGTTTTTAAATCCAATTCCGTTATTTTTACAAACAGCAACAACAATATTCATATATTATATAATAAAAATATAAGATATATTTATATAGATGTCTGAAATATATAAAATCAATGTTGTTAAAAATAATGAAGTAAAAGAAATATTTATATTTGGTGGGGCAAATATAGAAGAAAAAAATGAAGAATATTTTTCTCCAATAGAAAAAGAATATATTAAAACAAAAAATATCAGTATAACGAAAATTAAATCATATATTTATCAAGATGATACTATTATGAAAATTAAGCAAAAAATTTTAATGGAATGTTATAAAAAAAATCCAAAAAATAAATCACTTAAAAAATTTTCTGTTCAAGAAATGTATTTATTTTCAAAAATAGAAAAAAAGTTAAATATGATGAAATCCTATAATCAAATAACAGAAAATAATATTAATGATTTAACAAATGTAAAGTTAAATGAATTTTTATTTAATATTGTAAATAAAGATGGCTATTATATCGAAACTTCTGAAAAACAAAAAGAATTTGATGGTAGCAAATTAACATTAAAAAAAGAAATTTATGATATGAATTATTTTGAGAATTTGAATATTTGGAACAAAAAGCAAACATTAACTCAATCTATTGGTCAGAAATTAACAAAAAAAAATAATTATCCTTTTATTTCAAATCCATTTAATAATATTTTTGATGATGATAATAAAAATACTTATGATCCTTTTTTAGATAACGAGGCTCAAAATCTCATTACTACACAAAATTCTTATTTATTATTCAAATATTTTCCAATTAAAAATAAAAATATATATTTGTGTTTTTCAGAAGATGTTTTGAATTATTTCGAACAACAAAAAGTTAGTAAAAATTATTTATTAAAATTATATTATCCTATTCTTTTTAAAAATATAGATAAATTTTCTAATGAGATTGCAAAACAAAAATTTAGAGACGAAGAGATAATAAATATAAAAAAAAGTTATAAAAAGCATAATGATAAAATAAACCTCTTTTATGATATTTACAATGATACTAAAAAACTTAATTATCATAGTAAGGGAATTTCTTATATAGATTTAACTATTCACCCAGAAAATACTGCAAAATTACCATTAGAAATATTATTCAAAACTATACATTCAGATATTAATATTCCTTTGATAAAATATAATCCTGGTCCTAATTATGAAAATATTTTTCGTGTATTTACAGATAATAATATATCAATAACCGGAGTAAAAATACCACATTTATATATTTCAAATAATAAATCAAAAATAAAAATTAAAAATATATCGAAAGTCTTATCAAAAAAATTATCATTAGGGTTTTTTATAGAACAAACTATTAACGGTGAAAAAATTGAAATATTTTGCGAAATAATGGAAAATGGTGAAGTAAATATCAAATTTAATTCAAATACATTATTAACGATAGATAAAGTAAATGAAATAATAAAAGATTCTGTAGATAATATAGTTTTAAAAAAAATAAGAGATACAATAAAACAAAGTGGATATAAGTATATAAAATTTAATACAATTGAGAATAATGAATATATTAAGATTAATGATTTACAATATACTTTTATTTTAAATGAAAAGAAAATAATAAATGTACAGAATTATATAGCTTGTTTATCATCCTTATTTAACATTATATCTGGCGATATTAAATCAGTTAAAGATGAAATAGAGCTTATTTATAAGAGAGTCAATGTTTTTCATTTACAAAATAGTATAAGTTCATTTATAACTCGACAATCTAAACATAATTTATCGGTTTCAGATATACTTAATAAATTAATAGAAAATTTTTCTAAAGAAATACCAAATATTACAAAAGCTCGAGAAATATATGCAGAATGGTATGATGAAATTCAAATGAAGTTAGATTCATATGGTTCAAAAAAAATTGTTGAAAGTAATCCTGGTTTTGAGACATTTTTTAAAATTAATGAAAATGATAAAACAGTTATTACAATAAATAATATTGATGATATAAATTATTTAAAAAATATAAACATTTATATTGATGCGGTATTTAAAATATTATTTAAAAAATTTACAAAAAGTAAGTTTAATTTAAGAGTAACAAATATTTGTAAAAAAACAAAAATAAACGAAGAAGAACAAAAAAGAATTGATGATATAAGAGACAATGATATAAAAGTAACTAAACCAGGTGAAGGTAAAATACAATGGGATGAATCACCAAAAGATGATGAGATTGATATTTCTGAAGATTCAGAATCAGATGAGGATGATATAAGTGAAGATTCAGAAGATGAGGAAGATTCAGAAGATGAGGA